>Ga0210398_10001318_pt1 | contig 25871 bp, 34 predicted proteins | sample IncBWC4OmetaG_FD_161047 | JGI IMG/M metagenome (GOLD analysis project Ga0210398, IMG submission 161047) | Forest soil microbial communities from Barre Woods Harvard Forest LTER site, Petersham, Massachusetts, United States - Inc-BW-C-4-O | ecosystem: Environmental > Terrestrial > Soil >... | reverse complement strand
TTTGTTGATGAAATCAGCTTGCGGTGGGTCAACCAAGTGACCGCACCCTGAGCGGAGCTTTTCGAGACACCCACAGATTGAGCGAGGTCGCTATAGCTGACACTCACTGGTTTCTTCTGCCGTTGCTCTTCAGCAGCGAGCCACAAATATACGAGGTAGCTCACTGGTCTGCGGTCATGCCCGACCAGATCGCGCATTAGGCTATCGAGAACGTATTCGTCGAGTTTTACCATGCTATACCGACCGTTAATATAGCAATATCTCACACATTGCACAAACGCGAATGAGGGGTTATGTTGCGATTGTTCGCCTCGGAGGGCTATCACGATGATTCGTGCAATCGACATCGTCACTATTCCAGTGCGTGACCAAGACACAGCACTGAAGTTCTACACGGAAAAGTTGGGGTTCAAGATTGCCACAAATCAGGATTTCGGCGATGGGAAACAACGCTGGATCGAACTGCTAATTCCCGGTGCCGAGAGTCGGATTGCCCTTTTCACTCCTGAAGGGTTTGAGAATCGAATCGGAGGCTTCCAGCCAGTGACGTTCCGTTGTGACGATGTATATGCAACAGCGGAAGCGTTGAAATCACGCGGGGTGAAGCTCGCTGCCGAACCCAAGAAGGAAATCTGGGGAACGATGGCGAAATTCAGAGACCCAGATGGAAACGAGTTCGTCTTTTCGAGCAAATAACTCAAGATGCCAACCGGAGGTAGAGTATGGCTTCGACTGTGAAGAAACTTGGATTGAAACCGGGGATGCGAGCCCTCATGATTGGTGCGCCTTCCGGCTATATGAATTCGCTTGCTCCGTTGCCGGACCGCGTTGAAGTTTCTAAGAGTGTGGGGAGCGCCCATGAATTTGTTCAGTTTTTTGCCACAAAGAAATCAGCGATCACAAAATCTGCGAAGAAGCTGCTTCAGTCTGCGGCTCCGGGTGCGCTCGTTTGGATTACCTACCCGAAGAGGACTTCATGCGTGGAAAGCGATCTCAGTCGCGAGGAGGTCTGGGCGGCGATGGAGGGCACGGGCTGGCGTCCTGTTTCCCAAATCGCCATTGACGACGTTTGGTCGGCTCTACGGTTTCGGCCAACTCAGGATGTGAAGTCTCGCAAGTAGCAAATCCCAAGACTCCCGGTGGGAGATCATTCCGCATACCAGTCTGAATGCAGCGACCACTGCTTGCACTTGGGGCATTGCGTAACGTCAACGAAATCTACCGTTACGCCAAAATCTGCCGGGTTAGCAATGTCATTCGTCCCTACGTGGAGGCGCTGTGATTGCGCTCTGACAATTCCAACGTCGAGATCAAAACTTGCCGCAGTCGGAAAGCATTCTTCAGCGTCTCGCCAAGAGGCAGAAATTCTACAGACACTGTCTGAAGAATTCATAAGCCTATCAAACGTATCGAAGCGACGCCTAGATGGATGTTCCAGTAAGACACAGATAAGGAAGTAGTTATATATAATAATGCATGAAACGTTAGTAAAATATTTTACATTATGAAGTCATGAAGAGTACCATAACTCTGGAGGATCACAGAAAATGCGGACGAGCACACTTGAGCAGTTGAGGCGACATCTCCGCCCAGGACGTGTGTACCGCAGAGAAGATCTTCTGCCATGGTCCCACAGTGTTGATCGACACCTCAAAGAACTCACCGTCGACGGGACCCTCCAGAAGCTCCGTACCGGCTTGTACTACAGCCCTCGCAAATTTGAATTTGGAGAGGCTCCTGCCGACGAGCACGAGCTGGTAAAGGCGTTCTTGAAAACGGACCGTTTTGTCCTGACCTCCCCGAATGCCTACAACCAGTTGGGACTTGGGACAACGCAGCTCTATAACAAACGGGTTGTCTACAATCAGAAACGGCATGGGACATTTCCGCTCGGCAATCGAATGGTCACTTTCGAGCGCCGCCTGAATGTTCCAAGGCAACTCTCCCCCGAGTTTCTGCTGGTTGATCTTGTTAACGAACTAGGCGACCTTGCGGAAGATCGGGACGCCGTTCTTTCTCGCGTTCGCGAAAAAGCCAAAGAGATGGACCCAAGAAAGCTTTCACGGGCAGTTTCTCTCTACGGCAAATACTCCACGCAGAAAAAGTTTCAGGAGATGTTGCACCATGCCGCCTGACTCTTTTCTGCATGAGCGAAGCGATTTCAAGGCACTTGTCGCCGCAAGCGCATGAATCCATTGGGCTGGATTTTCAGATTTCTCTGGTTCGCCGAGTATACCCAATGAGACGGTGCGAGCAGGGCGGTCATAACCGGGCGTGGCGCAGCGGAGTACCCGCCGTCATGGGAACGAAACCAGCCAAAAACTCGCGTGTCGAACTCCCGTGTCGAGACTCAGCACCTTCATCAGAAAGCTCCATCCGGATGTCGCAGCGCCTGAACAGCACCGTCTCCTGTGAGAGCATAAATCCTGTCCCCCTGCACATCGACGAGCGCGGTGTCCCCGTCACGCCCGGGCGTCGTTAGCTTGCAAAGAACCTCCGCTGCATCAGAACTGAGCAGGTCAACTCCTTGGAAATGCGATGCGTAGAGCAATCCTTTGTCAGGAAAATACCGAAAATCAATGCAATGTCCCGCAAGGCTTACGGTTCGGTGAATGCCCGATTCGTTTAGGAATGCAATCTCCGAACTGTCCTTTGGCGGCCACACTCCTCGGAGCGCGACCACAACGTCACGCCCAGTGCTCTCCGCAAAAGCAATGCTGTCCCCCTTCCATTGAAAATGCTGCCGCATCTTTCCACTGGTTGGGTCTAGTAGATACAACGACTCAACCGCGACGACGACCAGAAAACCTTTGTGAAGGAGCGGGCCAAAAATCGAGGGGCCGTCCACCTTTTGTTCCCAAGCCTCTTCGCCCGTGATGGCTTCATACGCTACGACGATCTTGGCATTCGTGGGAACAATGACCAGTCCGCTTACCACTACTGGTGTGGAGTTCACGTCATTTTCCTCACTGTTTGTTCGTTTGCACCAGATCGTCTCTCCGCTATTGGAGTCGAGGCAGTGCAGAAAGCCCTTCCGGTCGCCGATGTACAGGTTGCCCTGATATATCGTCGGGGAGGAGTAAATCCATTCTCCATCCGGTCCGTATGGGCAGAAAGACCATCGAATTTCACCGGAGTCGGAGTTTAGCGAATAAAGCGTGTGGGCAGAGTGCGCAAGGAGTTCCCGTTCATGGAAATAAACCGACGCGCCTGAGAACTTTCCCAGTTCTCGTCGCCAAATTAAGCACCCTGTGTCCCGCTCTAAGGCGCACACTGCGCCCGGACTGAAGACCGACACGAACAACATGTCATTCGCGATCAGCGGATTCGGACGAGTGTTACCGGGCGGAAGTACTGCGAATTTCACATCAGGCAACTTGGTTCGCCAGACTGTCAGTTCCTCGAAGGTGAGCGTGCGGGGTTGTGCAGCGGGGGGCATCGCTGACAGTCTAGCGCAGGCGTGCACTCTCTACTGGAATAGCAACTCTTCGTCGTCGTTTGCCACGTGATTGATCCGCGCGCTCACGGGATAGCACCGCATCAGCCGGGCATCGCCACGTGTGGGACGACCTTCCTCAAATCAGTCTTGCGATATAGGGTTTTCGCGAATACGAGCACGCTGAGAAGAGTTAGCGCGATACACAAGATTGCATTCGGGGAGCCGGGCTGCTCTGGTTCCAACACAGGCAACAGCAATCCGACGACGGCTCCCACAATCGAAAGCCACATTCTCCAATGCAATTGAGTCAAGGTCCATGTTGTCTTGTTACGGCCTTTCCGAGCAACATTTATTCCGACAGGAATCATGAGAACTTGCAGGATCAGAGCAGTCATTTTCTATCTCGAACATCTCCAGAGGTTCATTGTCTTCCCGATCACCAACGCAAATCCCCGAAGCGAGCAACCACCCATCATCGCCCCTCCGACGAGGCTCCGATAGTGACCGAAGTGCGCTCGCGGCGGCCTTATGTCTGGTGTAATCGGGGGTGGGTCGTTCGAGAACTAAGGATCGTAACAGAGATGCTATGGGGATAAAGCTCACGCAGCATGTTGATTTGCCCCCTGTGTATATTTGCCCGACTTGTTTGAAACCGACGCCATTTCAAATTGGCGAACATTGGCAGGTCTGCGAAGAGCAACATTTTGCGGAGGTACGTGCGGTGACGTTCGCCAACGGTGAAGCTCGCCAAGTCTCGGTTCAGGTTGAGAAGCCTGATCAAGAATGGCGAAAGCCAGTGACTGATTTCGGAAACGTGACGGAGTAGGACAGCTGGAACGGCAGGCGATCCGGTTCGGCCAGTTTGCACGGCTCGCTAGAACTAATTGTCGCCCATCCTGAATCGGTTTCGCCGCTCATCAGCCTACTCAGCGTTGTTTTGTAAATCCGAGCGTGAAGCAATGGAACACACGTAACTATTAATCTCACGCCTTTCCGCACACACTTGTGGCTAGCGTCAAGAGAATTGGAGAATATGGCATCTAAGAAACCTTTGATCATTTTATTTGTGATCTGGACCATGCTTGTTAGTGCGTCCGCCCAACTTCAGTCAGCCCAACCGGAGACACAACCCGCTTCCACACCCATTACCTCGACGCGCCCTGCTCTGGAAGACGGCACTCCCGTGCAGCTTCGTATGGGGCAGACTGTTTCTTCTGCCGACGCACACGTTGGCGATTCTATTGTCCTCGAAGTATTGGACGAGGTGCGGGTCGGAAATGTCGTAGTTGTGGCTAAAGGCGCGACTGCCATCGCTACAGTGACCACGGCACAATCGAAGAAGAACATGGGCAGAGGTGGCAAACTTGACATCAATGTTGACTACGTAAAGCTCGTGAATGGTGAGAGGGCGGCACTGCGGGCAGTCAAGGATGTGAAAGGTGGCGGGCACACAGGTGCGATGACGGGGGCGATGGTGGCGACAAGTTTGATCTTTTTCCCGGCAGCCCCGCTGTTCCTATTCATGAAAGGCAAAGACATCTCAATTCCGAAGGGCACGGAGGTCACGGCGTTTGTTAGCGGCAACATGCCAATCGAAATGGCGAAGTTTCAGAGTTTGGATGGAAGCCCCACGATTGCATCCGCCAACTCGGGAGCCATTACCGAACTGGCGTTATCGTCTACGCCTACGGGGGCAGAGATCACTGTAGATGAAAATTTCGTCGGCAATACTCCTTCCAGCGTGAACGTAATGCCCGGAGAACATACGGTTGTGATCAGAATTGCAGGATTCCAGTCTTGGAACCGAAATATTCGAACGTCTGGCGGCAGGGTGAATCTATCCGCCGCTCTGGTAAAGTCGGACGGCGGCGATGCGACCTCGGCTGCTGTGGGATCGACGACTTCGCTGGCGGACGCGGCTCGCGATGCAAAAGCCAAACACCCACTACAAGGGGTACAGAACGCCGCACCTCAGAACTGATCTCGCCTGCAATAATATGACGGCTCTGGCGAGTCCGTCCGCCGCTGCTAGCTCCGAAGCTTTGGCATCGGCGACTGGCTTTGCCCGGAATTCCGCTTCAACGCCTCGCGCATGAAGGCATCTCTGTCTTCGCACGGCCCAGCCTCGAAATCGGTGATCTTGCCAAGTGTGGAATCATCGACATTTACGTCGTCGAGAACGACGAAACCAAGATAGGTAAGCGCCCCTACCGGGCGGGCAACGAACGCTGGCTCAGTCGGGATGCGCTCTGCGCGTCGGGGTCAACAGCTAAAGGTCACCCTTGCCGAATCTCGTCCATCAGAGTTTCCGCTCTGCCGCCCATCTCCTGACCTCATCCTCTACTGAGAATACCCGTCGCGAGTCGGATTTAAAGCGACCACCCAGTGTGTACGCATTCACTTCGAGCGGGATCGCCTCGTAGCCGCCGCCATTCAAGAATCCGCGCACGTAAAGCTCGGAAAATCGTGGGATGCCGAGTTGCCGATACTGCTCGACGTGCACGAGTTCGTGGAACAACAGTCCATTTGAGAATTGCTCGTGTGAAACCACAACGTCGGAGAACGTAATCGCTGCCATGCTCGCTTGATCGGGCAGGTTCGTAAATCCCAAACCCTTCAGCATCGGGTAGAAATCTGGGTTAGCAACTCGCTCCTCTCTCAGGACGAGAAGCCGCGTTCCCTCCAGAAGTTGCTGCGAGAAGAAACCAGCCATGGCGGCCTTCTGCTGGGCAGTCAACGGGATCGCTCGGGGTGCGTACTTCTCCCGCTGAGTGGAGATGTATTGAGATACGAGCCCCGACACTTGGGCGATTTGGTCGGACGTGAGTTGTGGCGCTGCCATCCGATGTCAGACCCCCGATCTTACCGGATAGCGGGCTACTTTCATTTTATTTCGATTATTTTCCTCAAGATTCATCGTACACTTCGCACGTCCCCAGCAATGGCCGGTGGCGTCACAGATCGGCTGTGGAGCGCAGAGCATGTGGTAACCCTCTGGGAAGCCTACGAACAGCCGAGGGGCGGCGGAAAGAGTGGCGCGATGACAGAAGTACCCACATGGCGATGGGTTCTATTCATCATCTTCTTTATTCTTTTCCCAGTTGTTTTTCATCCTTGGTGGCTCGCAATTCTTTCCATAGCCGTATTCGGAATGATTGCGTTTTTGCTGAAGCCTCGAAAACCAGAGTCAAAGTAGCCCACTACCTTTTCATGTGATCCGTTGACGACTGCCACGCTGATATTGGATATTGAGACGGAATGGACGTTGAACGCATCATTGACGACATCGAGCAGCTACAGGAAATGTTCGAAGCGCCGGATATAAGGCCACTCAGCGCAAGCGACATCTCGGCTGCGAATCGAAGGCACGATGAAATGCTCGCGCATAGCCCATGGTTTCGGCTGTGGCAGCACTTCGGGGTTGTTGCCGACCTGAGTCCCCGGTGCACCGACTGGGCGAAATCGATGGCTAACTTCCTACATCTTCAGCCGCACATCGGTTGATGTCGCGATTCTCAAGGAGAGGTTTGGGAAAACCTCGCTTCGTTACGCTCAGCATGGCACGACCTACGCATTCAGTCGTTGTCACGTAGTTCGGGAAAAGCATCTTCAACAGCGGATAGAGGGGTCTCATCAAAGCGTAAGCCGCCCCATACCATCTGGTCTTTGTGCGAATGCCATGAAGGAGTTGAACGTAGCCGGGGCGAAAAAGGAACACAGCTTTGAATCGCATCTGCAAGAGTGCGTTTTCTGTTTTGCCTTTTACCCGCGCCCACATTAATCTGCCGCGCTCCGTGCTGTCGGTTCCTGCCCCAGACACGTAGATGAAGGTCATTGTCGGGTTTAGCGTGGCCAAGGTTTTAGCGACCGAGACCGTCAGATCATGTGTTACGCGCCGATACGTCTCCTCCTTCATCCCTACTGACGAGACGCCGAGACAGAAGAAACATGCGTCGTAGCCAGACAGCATGTTCTCAATCGCCGCGAGATCAGAAACATCTTGGTGCACGATTTCTCGGAGTTTGTCGTGCTGTGGCAGGCTGGCGTTGCGGACAACCGCGAGGACGCTCTCGACATCAGGATCGAGCAGACATTCGCGCAGGACACCCTGCCCGACCATACCCGTTGCTCCGAAGAGAACCACTTTCACTTGTCCGTCTCCTGTTTCTCACGAAGGCGCATACCACTCCGAATGCGGCGACCACCCGCCACACTTGGGGCACTGTGTTGAAGTCCATTGGTGCAGGCATGATGGGCAGACGGCCCCGGTATCGAACGTGTTCCACTGGTGCCCGGAGACACAAAGCCAGTGGTCATCTTTCCGGGGCGACCAACCACATTTGGGGCACCGGATGCGTGGGCCGGAGGGCTCGAGGTTTTCTTCTTCGTCGGGCTCACGATCAATAACAACAGCGGGCTTGTCGTCCGTGACGGCGCACATGCTTCAATATTATGACGCAGGTTCCCTTGGCCATCGGGGATACCGACTCTCATACTTCTCCACGCCCGTCCGGTCAATCTCGTGTCGCAAACCGCCTCAAGATGCTTCTTCCCATAGACCTCCCGCATCAAAGTCGAACCTGAATTGCACCTCATCCGGCATCGGGTCGTTCAAGGCTTGCTCCAAGGATGGGATACTCGCCTTGATCGGATTCCTTGCTTCGTATTCACTACGCAGGAGGTGAGCTTGGCGGCACCGATCCTCGGCGATTTCGGCATGGTTCTCGTAGAGTTCGATCCCGATGAAATGACGCCCCAGTTTCAGAGCCACTTCTCCAGCACTGCCCGTGCCACAGAACGGATCGAGAACTATGCCCCGACGGATCGCGCTGGCAGGTCGGGTTCCCATCCAGCAGTTACGGGCTTCCTCGGGACGTATTGCCTCCCGGTGTCCTGCCGACCTGACTTGAGTCGAATTTCCTCTTCCGGTTTGGTGTATTTTCCAATTCCCCTACTGAACGGCCGAGCCTCTTCGTAAGGCACCATCTCAACCATTCGACGCTTGGGTCCATGATCGGTAATCTCCAGCGGGCAAGTCATGGCTACTGGGCGTCCGATCAGGGCCGGAGGAAACACCGCGTTAGTGGGACTCCTTTGTTTGCCCCATCGGGATATTCCATACATTGCCGAGGTTCCGGCCCTCCAAGGACGTATGGCACCTCATCAGTTCTTCTGGCAGGTAGCGAACATCTTCGACATTGTTTCTGGGGATGCGTACCGCACACGTGTCCGACCATGCTTGCTTCGGATCAAGGACAAAGCGGTAGAAGGGCTCATGACCATTGCCATTCAACCTGCGGGTTGCAGGCTCAATCATGCAATGACCGACCGATTGCCCGTTCACTTGAACGGATTCCTTGGCTCAAATCACATTATCGATCCGATAGAACCCGGCGTCACACATGGCAGTGACAAATCGTTCAGGAATGCCGAGCAATTCCCCTTGCTTGCCACGCTTGTCCCCGATGTTGACCCAAATGCTGGCCCACGGTTCGAGCGGAATCGCCCTGAATACATCAACGAGATTGCTGATGTACTCAGCCACGGAAGATTCTCTCCCTAGCTCGGAGGAACTGGTTCCGTAACTTCTTTGCATGTAGTAAGGAGGCGAGGTTATAACGCAATCCACCTTTGTTGGCAATTTTGTCAAAACGTCGATGGCATTACCGCGGAGGATATAGAAGGGTGCGCATGAAAAAGTCATGCGGCCTGATACTGGGTCGCAGCGAAGGCCCAAAAGAACGCGATACTCGGAGGTTCACGTGCCAGAACGGTGAGGCGGAACGAGCGAGGCCCGACTAGATCACCACGGCGTGAGGGGGACCATGCGCTCCTTGTATTCACCGTCTGGTGCCGAGGTGGGCGAACCAGTAACCGGGCTGGACTTGCACCACCTGAAGTCCAGCGGCTTTTCTCGGTGAACTGTGACAACAGTTGTCACCGGAGTCACAGTTCGCATACACGGATGCCCAGCCTAGGTTGATGCGATGAGGTAAAATCGCGCACACTGCTATGCCTTGGATTCCGATGTACGTGAACGAGAAAGATGCGCGAGTGCTGCTGACGTGGCTTGCTGAAAGTGCACAGGTCGCCTTCCTGCTTCCAGATGGCATTGGCAGATGGAAAGCAGTCCACGAACTCAACGAATTGCCAAATGCACCTGTTGAAATGTGGCACATTCCGAGCGGACCCCTGCCCCTCTTGGGCAAGGAACGGCATAACCCCGTGCAGGAAATAGCCTCCCCTTGGAACGGATAGGCCGAGCAACGGCCCAGATCAGATAGCCGCCTCCCCTATTTCGGACCGGGGTGGCCGGGCGTTATGACCTTGAATCTGCAACTAGTGACCAAACGCAACCAGAGTGACCACGCAAACTCACAACAAGCACCAAGCGCAATCGGGTTGTCTAACGTTCGGTGGATTGGAAATCGATACAAAATTATTGGTAAAGCAGCAAAGGCCGAAACCGAGAGATTCTGGAAAATACTTCGTAGGTTTGTTGCTTCTCACGCGACCAAGATACCCAGAACTGGGTCGTTGGACGGGCCAGATTGTGAGATTTATGCGTTCCCAGCGGCATTGGATGAAATTCGCAATGGCCGTGCTCGCGCCGCGAATCCCGAATAGATATCCTGCGCCGATGGTAACTGCCGCTATCAGACTATTTCACGTTTTGACCGGTGGTCGGTGAGCGCCAATTTTCCACCAGTTGGCAGTTCCCATGTAAGAAAATACGGGCATGACGACTCTTCCTGATCTGCACGATGGTTTCTTTGATAGTCTGTGGCTTTCGGCGGACAAACGCGCTTGTTTCTTCGTCCGCACATTGGCGGGACAACGTTCCACAATCATTTTGACTGACGTTGAAGCTCTAAATATCTGCGGTCTCAGGGCTGGAAATATCATCTTCGACCTTGTTCTCATTGCGCCTGACAAACTTACCGTGCAAGACATCGAACGGGCTTACGACCTGAAAAGTGGCGAAGTCGAGAAGTCGAGTCAACTCCTCCGCAAAGCGCAGCAACAGGGCCTTTCCGGGCTGGAGATCAACCCTTCGTATGGGGCCGAAGGTACGGCGATATTTCGGGCTGTAGCAACTGTCCCGGAGCACGTTCTGGCGTAGGGTCGGGTAAACTATCGTTAGCAGTTACCTTATCGCAGGTCCCGCCGAGCAGGAATCGGCGCAGACTGGAGGGCAGTGGATTTGTACCCGCTGAGTCCGGCGACTTTCAAGGCGCACTGTTTCAACAGTTACGTTCCGAGCACGTCCAAATATGCAACTCGCCGTGCTCTCCCCCGGCTAGAACAAAGCGATTGTCAGGCGAGAAGGCTAATGCGGTAACGGGGTACTTGTGATTCCAACTGGCTAATTCCCGTCCACCCGTGGGGCTGTATAGCCGCGTGAAACAGTTCTCGTATGGCGAACCCACATCGAAGCGTCCGCCAGTGCCCAAAGCTATTTGCTGTCCGTCGGGCGAGAACCCCGCGCAGTGCGTGAAGTTTGTCTCGCTCCCACCTATTCGGACAATCTGTTCACCAGATGCGGCATCCCACAGAATCACGCCCTTCCCAGCCGAAAGAAGCTGCATGCCGTCGGGCGAGAATGCGACCGAGTTGACCCACCCCTGATGGGAAAACAAATGTAGCTCTTGTCCCGAACTCGTGTCCCAGATGCGAATGGTTTGATATTCAAGAGCAGATGAATAATCGTGCGGTTTTATGGAGACTGAAATCGACTTTGCAGGGTCGAGTCGTTGTGCGAGCGTCCTCAAAGACTGCGCGACATCCTGTCTTAACGAGCCACCGTTTGCATACTCCCGGAGCTGGTCTTTTGTCATGGCGGTTTCGCCAGCAGGGAGAGGGTCGTCCTTCTTGTGGAGACTTGTTTTGATCGTAACCGCTCCTGCAACGGAGCCGTCTGCCCTTATGCCGTTGCTCCCTGCCACGACATATTTGCCGTCTGGAGAAAACCCGATTGTATTGACGGCAGATGAGTGGTGCCCGAATCTGCGCACTTCTCGACCAGAGCCTACTTCCCAAAGTCGAAGGCACGAACCATCTGCCACGGGGGCCTTCGGAGCGTTGTTTGCGCTGCCACTCAACAAGAATCTCCCGTCAGGAGAGAAAGCCAGCGCATGGACGAAGAAGAGGTCTTTTCCAAATTTGCGACATTGTTCTCCGTCCTCAGACCACAATCGGATTGCGTCATCGTGTACCCACTGTCTGCCCTTGACGGCCCCGCCACCACCAGTTGCGATGGTGCGGCCATCGGGCGAATAGGCAACGCTGAATATCCCTACTTCGTGACCCCGAAGGCGACGGTCGCACTTGCCTGAGGGCAAACACCAGATCATGGCATCGCGATCAAAGGATTGTGGTCTATGTGCGCCCGAAACAGCTTTTGACCCGTCTGGTGATACCGCAATGCCAGCAACCGTGCCGCTGTGGCCCTTGAAGGATGACTCGCCAAAAAGGTTGAACAATGCGGTCTGCCTCAGAAGGCCATCATAGCTGACTACGGCCAGAGGAAGCCAAATGTTGTGAACAGGTGATTCAAAACCCACCCGGCAAAGGAACTGGCGCTGCCCTGCTGCCGGACGGAAATCCCTGAAAAACTGTGCTCTTCGTTACTGAGAAACAACCGACTTCGATTGCCCTCGGGTGGAGGGAACCAGTTTCCGGGCGGGAGTTGCACCTGCTGGAGTCTAACGGCTTTTCATGGCGCACTTGTTTCAACAGTTACGAGGCCTAGTTGGGAAGGAATCTAGTGCAGCCATTCGAAGGATAACCGCGTTCGCTTCCGCAACTCCCGTAGCTGATCTTCGGTGGAGCAACCGATGATGCAATCCTGTCCCTTGAGATCGAGATAGGTGAAGCGAACTCCGGACTTTTGCCCATCAAGCAGTCGCACGAATTTCGTCAGAATCGCAGGATCAATTCAATCATCTTGGACTCGCGCATCCCATTTGATCTCCTGCCCATTGAGGACAAAGGATAGCCACGCCTGTCCGCTTTCAATATCAACGTAATCCCTCACATCGGAAACTGGCAGTGATCCTTCTGAGAGATCGGTCATCCTGTACGCGACATGGGCATAGCTGCCGTGATCTTCGATGCACTCTGTATCGAGGTGCCAAACATTGTCGCTTAGGAAGGTTGTTAGGTCGCGCTCTGTTTCTGAGCCGAGAATGCACAATAGGGGTGTGTATGGTTCCTTCTCGTATTTCTCACGATCAAAGCTGTAGAGGAGATCATCGACTGTAACGCCCTGCTTCGGCCGAATGCCGCAAGTCGCTAAAACGTCCAGTTGTGCTTCCAATGGGACAGGACGCCGGAGCAAACGATCAAGGAAAGTCAAAGTGTTGCCTCACAGTGCCCAGACGCGGTGCGACCAAGATAATCGAAGAGACGCCAAGGGCCAAACTCAATTTACCCAACAGTCAGAAGCACTTTATCGCTAGTCCTGCCGAGAAGGAATCCGGCGCAGACTGGAGGGCAGTGGAGTCGCACGCGCTGAAGTCCAGCGCACTTTAACTGTGCACTTTATCGCCAAGTAGGGATTGCAAACGTGACGAGACTAGGGAAATTTTGTTGCACCCACCCGACAGTGTGATCGGCCATGTGCAGGTACGCTTTCGCTCCCTTCGTGTCATCGATTGACCGAGCCTTCGTTACAAACGAATCGACTGAACCCGCTTCGACTGGAATGTACAGACAGACAGATTCAGGCTCGTTGGGTCCGTTGCAGCCGTCAGCCCGAAGCCTAACGAGCACCACAGCATGCCCCACAGAATCAACACACCGAAAACTCACCGAAATACCGCCGCCAGCCATTTTCGGTTCAAAAGCTCCGAGTTGGACATCGCGACAGTCTTTGATGTTCAAGGGGAAACCGCTCAGTGTTTCGGCGGTTCTTGATAGGTCATCCCGAGCTACATAAATCTTTGTCGCGCCGCGAAAAGGACCGTTTGAGCACGTGACTTGGCACTGAATTACGTCTTGATCGAACCAAACGACTTCGAACTCTATTCCTCGCATGATTTCAGATTGTAAGGGATTGTTGTCGTGACCAAGGCGATTTAAAAACCCCTCCGGGCAATCTGCACAAGGAAGCGTGCCCGTGCATTTCAAACGATTCGCTAAACCGCCGACCACTCGAATCGCTAATCGCGCATGCAAAACCATAGCTCCCCCGCGTCCGCCGCGCCAGCGGCTTCATCCCCATCCCCCTATCGCAGGTGCCCTCGGCGGGAAACGCCTGGTATCCCCCGCGGAAGCTCACCGCCGGCGCACTTGTCGATAGGGCTTAAGATTTTGCAACAGCTATTCTGTTCCGGGTTGTAGAGTGGAATGGGTTAACCGCGCATTCGTAACGGATACCGTTGAGGAAAACGCTGTGAAGAGAAGCCCGCACACCGCTCAACTTGCTGTCGCGGGTATGGCCGCATTGTTATTGGCGACTTTCATAGCTTGCGTCTCGCAAGTTGGAGGAGACGTTATGGCCACGGTTGATGGGCGCAAGATTCTCCGACCCGATGTCGAAAAGTATTACGAAAACGCCATCGCTTCGGCTCAGGAACGTCCCATCGGCGACCAGGCTACAATCTTGCGACTGAACATCCTGCACCAGTTCATTGATGATGAAATACTCCTGCACCGCGCCGAACGCCTGGGTTTGTTGGCCACCGACGATGAGGTCGAGCGCAAACTTAACGAGTCTAAGTCGCCTTATTCCCAGGACGAATTTGACAAACGTTTGAAAGAAAAGAAGATAACCCTAACCGATTTCAAGCGCGACATCCGACGATCTATTACCGTCGAGAAGTTGATGAACAAAGAGATATCGTCCAAGATCAACGTTACCGATTATGACATCACGAATTATTTCAATGCCACAAGTCGGAATTCAACCTGGTCGAGCCCCGACTACACTTGGCGCAAATCATAGTAACGCCCGCCCCTAACTCGCAAGCACACAACCAAGACGACAAAGCGCAGAACGAAGTCGATGCTAGTAAGAAGATTCAGATGATCGAGAACCGGTTAGACAGCGGCGACGACTTCGCCACCCTCGCGATTAAGTACTCTGAGGACCCGCAGACCTCCGGTAACGGCGGCGATCTTGGTACGATAGCTGAATCTGGCCTCAGAGCAACCGATCCGTCTACGCGCGACGCGGTTACGAAGCTCAAGCCGGGGCAATACAGCCCTATTGTTGGCGTCACCAATCCTGCGACCAGGCAGATATTGGAGTTTCGTATCGTGAAGCTCCTGTCGAAGGAACCTGCCGGACAACGTGAACTGTCTGATCCGCGCGTTCAGCAGGCCATCCGTTCACAACTTCGCAATCAACGCGAGCAATTGCTGAAGGCGGCATACTACGAAATCTTGAGGGATGACGCCAACGTCAAGAACTTCTACGCGAAGCAGGTGTTGGACAGCAAGGGGCTGGAGAAATAAACAGCGGTGCCGCTAATTGTTCTAACCGGGCCACTACACTCACCAGTCCTTCAAGCGAACTACTGCCCTCCCCGGCTGGTCGCGGGGAAATGCTAGAAACCGTGCTTTGGAAACAACTGACTTCTATTGCTGCCGGGTGGGAGCGATCCAGTTCCGGGCGGGAGTTGCACCCGCTGAAGGCAAGCGCCTTTTCGCGGCGCACTTTCTTGCCAATTGAGAACGCGCCACAATCTACAAAGCGGATTCTAGACACACTTCATGCCATGTGCCGGAAATCTCGGACAGTTGATAAAGCACGTCTCCTCCGTGGTAGAAGCCAACACTCTTCACGGTATCTGTCCGTCCAGCGGCATCAATTTGATCGGCGGAAATCGGATGGTGGTACTTCCACTCTCGATGGAATTGCTCTAGAAAAGGGCGCGCTCTTACACGAACTCGGCTTCCTACAGGAAATTGCTCTTGGTAGGGCGGCACAGGATGCTCTCCGACACCATTATCCCATCTGCCGGAATCGGGCGGTACCGAATCGCAAATGAGTGAAATGATCTTTCACCAACCATGGTCAGTGGTGCGCAAAATCAATCACTGCAGCGACCAGCCAAATCAGGGCAGTAAGTAGCCACAAATATCCACTTCGCCACCGTCGGCGGACTAGAATGAGCACGCCCCAAATAACATTTACCACGCAGAAGATCGCAAAGATCGGAGCAGCAAAAAGAAACCAGATAAACGGCTCTGCTGTTTCGGAATGCAAACCCTTCTCTCGCGGTATCGCCCAAGCATGCGAAGCAAGACATACATAGACAATCGCGCCGATTAAATTGAAGACGAGCAGGACTACGCCCCATCGCTGTGCCCCAAGGTTCCTACGATTCAATTGTTCTGAATGCATCGCATTTCGCGTAGCGGCTTCCATCGCGGGCACTTTACCCTGAATTTGCAGGGCTTACCACGATGATTTCTGCTAACAGGCGTCACTCAAAACCCCTGCTAAGGAACTGGTGCTGCCCCGCTGCCCGCAGGGAAAGCCCTGGAAAACTGAGAAACAACCGACTTCGATTGCCATCGGGTGCAGCGACCCGGTTTCCGGCCGGGCGGGAGTTGCAACCGCTGGAGTCCTACCGCCTTCACGGCGCACTTTATCAACAACTAGGTTTATCCATCGGCGGGAGGAGTGTACGGCAGGCCAACTGTATTGCGATCAACACTCCCCAAATTTCAGCCATATCGACAGGAACATACCATACCAAGGGAACCCGCTCGACTCTAGCATCAAGCGAAGGAGTTCAGCCATAGAACAGCCATAGTAAGCACCAAAAATGGTCACCAAAAATGGTCAGATGACAACGGGACAAAAGTGAATTAAGCTTTAGTCTCAGTCACTTGCCACCTCAGCCGGGATGGCGGAACTGGCAGACGCAGCGGACTCAAAATCCGCCGACCTTCGGGTCTTGGGGGTTCGACTCCCCCTCCCGGCACCAGCACAAATCAATGAAAAGCAGTGGTTTCGCGCCTCGATGACTGGATGGCTTTGAGGCAGAGGAAGCGCAGGGGATTTTCGATCGAAGCTTTTGTCAAAAGCCGTATGATCTGGCAGTTTTGTGACGGACACGAGCGACACAGAAGCGAACCATCCGCGTCGGCGAAAGAGTGGTCACAAAACCGGAATCAAGTCGAGAGTTAGGTTGTTGATCCGGAATTCGCAAATCTTGTGTCGCTCGGAATTATTTATTAGGATATTTCCATCGACGGAATTTGGTGGCAGGGTTCCGATCCCCGATCGGTCCGAGCGCCACAGAGGACCGTGCGGTCCGCACCCAAGGGCAAAAATCCCAGAGGGCAAAGTCGAAAAGACTTTGTGTCTTTTGGGAGCCCTTGATGTTTAGCCTACAAAAACTTTTACCTAAGCGGTCTACCAACAGCAAGCGCCGTAACCTCTTTGGCGCTTGTCTTACCCACATCCTGCATGATGGCTACACAGATCAGCTCTATGCACTGCTGCCAGCCTGGCAGGCGCAGTTCGGCTTGTCCTACATGGGACTCGCCGTGGTTCGGGCGCTCTACTACGGTACGATGGGCGGACTTCAGGTTCCAGCCAATCGCGCTACCAGTTGGTTAAAGCCACGGTCGGCCCTTGCGCTATCCACTTTCGTTGCCGCGCTCGGGTTTGTGGCAATGGCGCTGCCCACCGGATTTGCGGGTCTGTGCGTCGGACTCGTTCTTGCCGGAGCCGGATCAAGCGTGCAACATCCACGCGCCTCAGATCTGGTGACTCATACTTATGGCTCAGAATCGCGCGGGGCACTAGGAATCTACAATTTTGCCGGCGACCTGGGAAAAGCTACCCTTCCTGCAATCGTTGCTCTTTTGCTGCCGGTATTGCCCTGGCGAACTGTCGTTGGGCTGATGGGTCTCCTCGGGATTCTGGTTGCATCCAGTCTCCTCGCGCTTTTACCGACTGACACCAGCGTCACTTCGATTCACCATGAGATCGAGCGTAAGCGTGAAAGTCGTGGCGGCTTCGGCGTCTTGCTCTCGATCGGCGTTCTCGATACAGCAACGCGCATGGGCTACCTTCTGTTTCTTCCGTTTCTCATCCATGCGCGAGGAGGATCGTCGGCAACGGTGGGTCTCGGATTGGCACTGGTGTTCGTTGGTGGTGCCTTCGGCAAGGCGACCTGTGGCTGGCTCGGTCAGAGGGTTGGGGTAGTCTGGAGCGTAGTCGCAACCGAAATCGCGACGGCCGGGTTGATCGTAGTTACATGCTTCACACCCATCACCGCGATGCTTGGATTTCTCCCGTTTCTCGGCATGGTGCTGAACGGCACGTCGTCAGTCCTATATGGCACGGTTCCTGAACTCGCCCCGAAAGGGAATACAGGCCGAGCCTTCGCATTGTTCTATACGGGGGTCATCGGTTCCGGTGGTCTCGCGCCAATTGCTTACGGGGCAATCGCCGATCATTCCACCCGGATGATAGGCATTCTGGCATCGGCCGGCACGGCAGTCGTCATCGTGCCGCTCGTTTTAGGCCTGCGTACGGTTTTCTCGAGTTCGGAAGACAGTAAGTGAACTCGCCCCAGAGCGAGTCTGCCGTTTTGCTTTTGGTTCATCTCCGAGAGTATCGCTACGCAAATAATTAGTGGCTCTACAAGTTGAACCGCGATCCCCCACGAAAGCATCAGAAAAAAAGAGCATCAATTTCATGCAGACCACACTTCGTTCGATCGCCACTCCTGTTCTAGAGATCGCTTATGAGTAGACCGGGCCCGACACCGGCGAACCGATTGTGCTTCTTCGTGGATTTCCTTATGACGTGCGCGAATACGATCAGGTTCGGGATCTTATCTCCGGTGAGGATCATCGCGTTATTGTTCTCTATCTTCGCGGTTTCGGCCCGACTCGTTATCTCTCAAAGCAGTCATTTCGCTCGGGCCAACAAGCTGCTTTGGGAAAGGACACCATTGATTTACTCGATGCTCTCAAGATCGAGCGTGCCGCTCTTGTAGGGTATGACTGGGGTGGCCGCGGGGCCTGTGTTGCGGCGGCGCTATGGCCGGGTAGGGTTCGGGCGCTCGTATCGGTCGGAGGATACACGGTGCAAGACATCGCCAAAGCGACAATTACACCGGAGTCGGCGGAGCAGGAATTGCAAGTCTGGTATCAGTGGTACTTTCAGACCGAACGCGGGTGCAAACTGTTTCCGTGGGCTGTGCGGGAAAGCACCCGGAGCGGCCACAACAAGCCTCAGTAACCGAGATGCCGAAGGGCCATCTTGGCGGTCCGCTTGAGTTCCGCCTTTGTCGAACCATTCGCTGCCTGGATGGATAGACCGGCGAGGATCGATGAGAGATACCGGGTATAGTCGTCGATGTTGACGTCCTTGGACAAGTCTCCGCTCTTTCGCGCCTGTAGAAAGCGCTCGCTCATTGCGACTTCATTCTGTTTCCGTATTTCGATCATGATATCCCTCGCCGGTGAAGCGTCTACACTGCAACCTACCGCCCCCGCTAGCGTCATACAAGTCGGCGGGTGGCCGGGAGTAGTGAGGAACGCAACCGTATTGTCGAAAAGCGCACGAACAACCTTTTCGAGGGTCGTTTCCTCCAGCGCTTTCGTTGCGTATTGCTCCCGACTTTCCGTATAGCGCTTCACCGCGAGTGAAAACAACGCGTACTTGTCGCCGAAAGCCGCATAGATGCTTGAGGGACTGAGGCCCATGGCCTTCGTCAGATCTGCCATCGAGGTACCCTCAAAGCCCCGTTCCCAAAAAAGCAGCATCGCAGCTTCTAGGGCCGCGCCCTTATCAAAGCTGATCGGTCGTCCTGTCTTTCCGTTCCCTGTTTTCATGCTTTTTCTTTTCAGTCTCATATTAGAGCGCAAAATCGTGAATCCGCTGCGCCTTGCACCACATCTGTAACGAGTGTTCCATAATAACATGGCGGCAGTTATTCAAAGGAGAAGAAAATGGGTGCACTCGAAGGCAAGGTAGCCGTAATTACGGGAGGCAATAGCGGGATCGGCCTCGCTACCGCCAGGCGATTCGTGAAAGAAGGGGCCTACGTTTTTATCACCGGGCGACGGCAAGCGGAGTTGGATAAGGCGGTATCGTTCATCGGGAAGAACGTAACGGCCGTTCAAAGCGATGTCTCGAAGCTCGAGGATCTTGATCATCTCTACGAAGTGGTGCGAAACGTGAAAGGACGTGTCGATATCGTCTTCGCAAATGCCGGCGTCGTAGATCCGGTCTCACTCACAGATTCGACGCCAGAAACGTTTGACAAGCAGTTCGACCTGAACGCGCGCGGGGTGTACTTTACGGTGCAGAAAGCGCTTCCGCTACTGACCGACAACGGGTCGATCATTCTCTCCGGATCGGCAGCATGGCAGATGGGCATTCCGGGCTACGGGGCGTATTCGGCGACGAAAGCAGCCTTGGTTTCCTTTGTCCGGAGTTGGACCGCTGAGTTGGCCAGCCGCGGCATCCTCGCTTCCAATGAGAGCAGCTTCATCACTGGCATCGACCTGCCAGTCGATGGTGGCACCGCGTCCAGATAATCATGGATTCAGGGAGATGACATATGAAGCATTTCACCAGCCACGTCCTCTTTGCTCTCACGATTCTGATCGGCTCCGCGAGCTTCGCTCAAAGCCCATCGCCTGCTGAGAGCAACCAGCCTGTTCCGGCCAGCACCGCTTCGGATACCATCGACGTTCAGCATGTGATCGACGCCTACCACGAAGCCGTTCTCACTCACGACGGATCTCGACTGGCGCATCTATTTATTCCGCAAGGCAGTATGTGGCTCAACGTGCTCTCTGATGAGGCCTATGCCCGTCCTAGAGCGAAATCGCCGGATGCGGTCAAGATTCGTGTGGGAAGCTACACAGATTTCGCAAAGCTGGTTTCGACCTCAAAGGCCAGCTTCAATCCGACGCACACACATCTGCAGGAGAACAGCGATGGGACGATCGCGTCGGTGTACTTTGACTTCGTATTCCTGATAGACGGCAAGGAAACAAATCGCGGCAGCGAGACTTGGGTCCTGGTCAAGGGAACCGATGGTTGGAGGATAGCCGCAATTACCTACTCGTCAAATCCACCCATGCCCTAAGTGATTGCAGAAGTCGCTTGAGGGGCATGCTCTTTCGCAATTCCAGCCCGAAGAAAGGAGATCGGTCATGAAATCATAGGCGCCGGTAGCGTAACAGGCACGTTCGGCCGCCATTTGACAAATGCTGGTCACACCATAGTTGTATCCAATTCCAGAGGGCCGGCGGCGCTGGCTGGTTTTGCCGCTGATCTCGGCCCGGGCGCCATCGCGGGGACCAGGGAGGAGGCGGCCGAGTGCGACGTCGTTATTCTCGCTGTACATTGGGTGAACGTGCGGGAAGCGTTGAAAGGTATCGATTGGCGTGGCCGAGTTCTGATCGATGCGACGAACGCGCATATGGATCCCAAACCCGACATTAGTCTGGCGGGAGTTACTAGATCGCGGGCCGCGTTGAAAGGGCGCACATCCAGCGAAATGGTTGCTGAGATGGCGGTTGGCGAACGGATTGTAAAATCGATCAGCAACATGCCGATGGACTGGATACAGGACTTCTCCCCGAACAAACCCCGTACCGTCATCTTTGCATCGGGCGACGACACCGAAGCCAAACAACTCGTAATCGATTTGGTCAACAGCACTGGATTAGTCGCGATTGATCTCGGATCACTGGCCGGTGCCATGCACGAAGTCGGGGCTCCTTTATCCGGGCTCGATCTCCACTTCGTCCGCCGACTTCGGTGAGAACTCGAACGCCGACTGACAATTCTTGGCACGTGTCAAAAGCCGAAGAAGAAATCAATGCAAGCCGAAATCCGCGCGAACACAGCAATCATGAAATCATGGGCCATGATCCATCCTCTCAGCCGTGAAGATTCTGCCGAATTCTGCCGCAATGGCTACCCTCAGATCTATGGTAGCAACCATGAAAGGCAAGCTCGAAGGGACCGCCGCTCGCGGTGGATCTGCTTCGGGAGCCGCCGGCAGGATCGCCGATCATCGATACCGGAAACTACTATCCGCTGCGCGACGGCTTGATCGATGGAATCGGAGCTCGGATGAGGGAGAGTGAGTGGACGTCCAGTGTGTTGGGACGTCCCGTTATTGAAGCGTTCAACAACATAATCGCAGACAGCCTTATTCATAAGGGACTTCCGAACGGTTCGAAGAACCGGATTGCGCTTCCGGTGTCAGGGGATGACACCTAGGCAAGAAAGTTCGCCATCGCTCTGCTGGATAGAATGGGATTCGATGGTCTTGATGCAGGCCCTCTTTCCCAGTCCTGGCGCCACGAACCTGGGACGCCAGCATACTGACCCTTTGATTGACGCAATCATGATACTGGCCGAAGAGGACGCGAAATCGGGGGAGATGCTGGGCAGCAGCGGACTCGGTGCCACCGATCAGGGTGCGCGAGTCAAGCTTTCCGGAGACAAAATCACGGTGATCGACCGCCCGTTCACCGAGGCCAGGGAAATCATCGGCGGCTACGCTCAGTTGGAACTGGCGTCGAAGCAGGAAGCGATCGAAAGTGCGGTCAGCTTTATGGAGCTGCACAAGAAGTACTGGCCAGGATGGGAAGGGGAAACCGAGATCCGTGCGATGTTGGAGCCCGGAGACTGTGCCAGAAGCCCCACTGAACTAACATCCGCGGCTAACCGCCAAGGTTAGCTCCCGAGGTTCACCCACAACGCTAACGTCGACTTCCGCAGCGCAGGCTCTAGGCCGCAGCCGGCCTGAGCGACCGGCACGCGCTTCCGGCTTGCGCTAGGGACGCAAAAGGTGATGTGATCGATAGCAATGACGGATACCGATCCTCACCCGGCCATCGACGCGGTCTGGAGAATGGAATCTCCCAGGCTGATCGCCAGCCTGACCAAAATCGTCCGCGACATCGACTTCGCCGAAGACCTGGCGCAGGATGCTCTGGTTGCGGCGCTCGAGCAGTGGCCGCGGTCGGGCGTGCCGCAAAACCCGGGCGCGTGGCTCATGGCGGCGGCGAAGAATCGCGCCATCGACCACTTCCGCCGAAAGGCCCGCCTGGAGCGGAAACACGAAGAACTCGGCCGCGAGTTCGAAGAGAAAGAAATGGCCGTGCCGGATTTCGATTCCGCTCTCGACGACAACGTTGGAGATGATCTTCTGCGCCTGGTGTTCACGGCATGCCATCCGGTGCTGCCTGCGGAAGGCCGTGTGGCCCTTACCCTTCGATTGCTCGGCGGCTTGACCACCACGGAAATCGCAAGAGCGTTTCTCGCTCCCGAGGCGACGATTGCGCAACGCATCGTGCGATCAAAACGCACGCTGGCGGAAAAGCAGGTTCCGTACGAAGTTCCGCGCGGCGCGGAGTTGTCCAAGAGATTGTCGTCCGTGTTGGAAGTGATCTATCTCATTTTCAACGAAGGCTACTCCGCCACTGCGGGAGACGACTGGATGCGTCCTGCTCTCTGCGAAGAAGCACTTCGGCTGGGCCGGATTGTGGCCGAGTTGGCTCCTGGTGAGGCGGAAGTTCATGGCCTCGTGGGGCTGATGGAAATCCAGGCGTCGCGTTCGAAGGCCCGCGTGGGCCCGGCAGGCGAGCCGGTTTTACTGCTCGATCAGAATCGCGCGCAGTGGGATCAACTTCTGATCCATCGCGGACTGGCCGCTTTGCGGCGGGCACGGGAAATTGGGACCGCGCCGGGGCCGTATGGGGTGCAGGCGGAAATCGCCGCCTGCCACGCGCGAGCCGGGACGCCGGAAGAAACCGATTGGCGGCGGATTGTCGAGCTCTATGGCATTCTCGCGAAGATTGCACCGTCGCCGGTTGTGGAGTTGAATCGCGCCGTGGCGGTCGCCATGGCTTTTGGGCCTGCAGCCGGACTGGAACTTGTCGACGCTCTAGTGACGGAGCGCTCGCTCCAGCACTATCATCTTTTGCCAAGCGTGCGTGGCGACCTTCTGCAGAAACTCGATCGCAATACGGAGGCCCAGGCTGAGTTCGAACGCGCTGCGTCCATGACGCGCAATTCCCGCGAGGTTGAGCTGTTGCTGGCGCGCGCTCGAGCTTGCGCCGCTAAAGCTCTTGCGTCGAATTGATGCGATCAAGGTGTCTCCACGGGGAGTTAAAATGAAACCCGATTTCGATCGGCAAGAGTTTTGACATCTGGAGAGCGAGTGAGGCCAGGAATTTCGCGGAGAGCTTTTTGAAGGCCGCTTCGGCTTCAGTTTTGGCGGCGGCAGCGATGCGTGGAACAAAGCTGATGGGCAATCCCCTGGGCTGTGCCCCAGAGGAGATTATGCGTTCAAGCTGTGATTCGTCGACGATGGCGAATGCAGAATCTTCTTGAAACGCATGTTTCTGTCCTCCCCCCCAACCCTGTGTCGCTGCAGGAAGCGCCTCAATAGATGAGCTTCAGCGAAAACTGAATTTGCCGCGAAGTTCCAGCGGTCTTGCTGATCATGCCAAACCCCGTACCCGCGATGATGTTCGCGGGTAGCCCCATGTTGACGATGTTAAACAGATTAAATAACTCTCCGCGGAATTGCAGGTCCGCTATCTCCGAACCGCTTTCGCGGTGGCCAATCGGAGTCGTCTTGATGAGCGCAAAATCGAAATCGTAATATGCCGGTCCGCGAAATGTGTTACGGCCGAGCGTTCCAAAGCCCCCGGAGTTTGGTCCAGTCCCGCCTGCGATCCCGATGGGAATGGAAAAGAAGCTTGCGTTGTGCGCCCCCCGCCCAAAATAGTCGTCGCGCGGTCGCATTGAAGCGCCGGCGCTCGAGAGATCCGGCGTTCCGATCTGATCCGGGCGGTCCGCCCCGATCGTCCCCGCCCCCGTCTGCTGGATCCCCGAGTACACCGTAAACGGAGAACCACTGGTGATCGTCGAGATGCTCAGCAACTCCCAGCCCTTCGTCAACAGCTTGCTTCGATCCGCCTGAAGTCTCAAATGCTCGAAATGCAAATCCTGTGCCGCGCTCAACGTGAACGATTGCGTCACATCAAAGCTCGATGGCCCCCTCTCGGCTTGGGTATCGAAAGGGTCTTGTGGGCTGAACAATGTCGCGGCGCCGGTGGATCCGGTTCCTCCGAGGATGCCGCTGACATCATCCAGCGATTTGCCCCAGGTGTAGCCTGCTTGCAATGACGGACCGCCGTGCCCAACATTTCCCGATAATGACGTCTGCAGTGCGTTGTACGACGAGTGTGACGTCGCGCTCATCACCGACTCGAATCCGAAACCTCCCGTCGCCGCTCCGCTCCCGTCGAAGTTTGTAAACCGCGAAAATTCCGTATCCGCCCCGGGATACGCGTTCGGATATGACATTCTGGGGAGTCGAAACGCCGATGTTCCCACATACGTGACAGCGGCCGTAAGACCGCCGAAAGCCCGTTGCAGCCCCAGCGTCCAGGCCTGCAAATAAGCATTGCCGAAGCGCCGGTCGATCCCCGAAAGACTCAGCAGCGAGAGCTGATGACTTGGCGCCAGCGCTGCCAAATCCTGCTGGTATCGATTCACGTCCATGACCGTGTTCGCCGGTACTTTTTTCGGATCGCCGCTGGCCAACACGTTCATGCCCGCTGTGTTGTAAACCTGCGGCAACTCGTCCGGTGTGATTTGGAATCCGTAGGAAATCTCCCCGTTTTGCGCTGCATTGACGCGCGGATAAACAACGTAAGGCGTTGACCCTGTCAGAAGATTGTCCTGCCAGATATTGGGCGGAACCACTGTGATCGCCCCGCCCATGTGGACCTGCACCGCGTGGGGCGCGTTCCAGTCAACCTCAACACGCGGCCCCCAACCGTTCCAATCGGTTTGATAAGTAGGCTGCGGATTGATCAAGTATTCCTGGCCAACGCCCGCGGGTGGGAACGAATTCAGAAAACTCGACGTTCGCTGCGCCCGCTCCGAAATCGGCGTGTAGAGCTCATATCGCAGCCCATAATCGAGCGTCCATTGGGGATTGATTTTCCACGTGTCCTCGACGTAGGCGTTCACATCATTACGGTTGATTGCCGCGGGCCCAATGTGCGCGCCATCCGATGCGTAGGGGGGCGCAACTGCGATCGTGTATCCGTACGGATACCCGAGTAACAGACTGCTCAAGGTGTCGGGCAGAGGCTGACCCGGCTGCACATCATGCTGTCCGCTCGCAGAAGGAATGAACACGGGCGAATAAACTGTTCCACCACCAAAATCGTACTCGCCATTGGGACTTATACCGAAGTATGTCGTGTCCCGGTTAAGGCGCGCTTCCGCACCCCACTTGACCGCGTGCCGCGGGCTCGTCCAGGCAAAATTCAATTGTCCCTGGAACAAATTCCCGAACGCCGCCATCACCGAGCCCGCCGCTCCATTGAACGCCTCATAGAGGCCATCGATGAACTTCAAAGCCGGATCGGTGTGGTTCGGGGTCACAAACGAAGGCGTCGTTCG
>Ga0210398_10001317_pt1 | contig 25886 bp, 16 predicted proteins | sample IncBWC4OmetaG_FD_161047 | JGI IMG/M metagenome (GOLD analysis project Ga0210398, IMG submission 161047) | Forest soil microbial communities from Barre Woods Harvard Forest LTER site, Petersham, Massachusetts, United States - Inc-BW-C-4-O | ecosystem: Environmental > Terrestrial > Soil >... | reverse complement strand
CGCCCGGCGCAAGCTTGGCCGTAGTCAGCCAGGTGCGCAGGATACGGTAAACACGCTCCACTTCTCCCAGCTTGCTCGGCTTGATTCGAACTACGGTCTTCAATCGAACACCACCGTCTGGTTGGCCTAGAAAAGGATACGATGATTCCGGTGCCATCGTACAGTGCGCGACACTATCATGCGCTCCAGCTACGCGCCCCTTCTGAACCAGATCCGGCACATGAAGAACATACCGACTTCATCATCCTGGTGTTGGTCGGCGTGCAGGATATTGGCACCATGAGCGTTAAGAAAATCGGCAGTGGCCGCCACCATCCCCGGCCGGTCAGGGCAGTCACGAAACAGGACGCTCGTATCCAAGAAATTGTTTCCTTTCTGTAATACTGGTAGTATACTACAAGTATTACCACGTCTATGTGCGGCATCGTAGGCTACTTCGACAAAACCGGCGCCGACCATCAGCCTCTCGGCAAAGTCTTGCTGCGCATGCTGCACGCCCTCGCCTGCCGCGGCCCGGACTCCGCCGGGGTCGCGCTGTTTCGATTTCCCCAGCCCCATCAACTTGTTGCCCGAGTGAAGGTCGGCGACCACCGCGGCAGCGCTTCGCGCATTCTCGATGTTAAGGCGATGGGCGAGAAATTTGGCGGGCGGGAGTTTACTCAGCAGGGCGACTATTTGCGCTTCACGCTCAACGATGATGGCGATCTTCGGTCGTTCGTCTCCAGCGTGGAATCGGTCGCCGCTGATGTGGAAGTGGTCAGTGTGGGCCGCCGTTTGGAGATCGTCAAGCAGGTGGGCTCTCCTTCCCGCCTGGAGCAGAGCTTTGGCATATCGGGGTACCAAGGCGGGCATGGAATTGGTCACACTCGACTCTCCACGGAGTCGGTGGTGGACTTGAGCCATTCCCAGCCTTTTTGGGGGCACGGCTATCCCGACCTCGCCATCGTTCACAACGGCCATATTACGAACTACCATCAATTGCGGCGTCGCTATCAGCAGCGCGGCGTCCGCTTCTATACCGAGAACGACTCGGAGGTGGTTGCCATCTTTCTCGCCGATAAACTGAAGCGGGGCATTACTCTGCGCGCAGCGCTGGAATCCATGATCACGGAACTCGATGGCTCCTTCAGTTGTCTCGTGGCCACTGATTCCGCTCTTGCATTCGTAAAAGATTCGTTTTCATTCAAACCATTGCTCTATACCGAGACGGAAAGCTTCGCCGCGGTGGCCACTGAAGAAATCGCGATGCGAGCCGCGATTCCAGGAGACTACGTGGTGCGGGAAGGGCGCGCCAAGGAAGTGCAGATATGGCAGAGATAGACGCAACCGGGCGCAGTACTCGCGAGGTGAACGCAGCCATCCGAAAATCCATCGCAGAAGGCTGCACTGCTATCACGGTGCTGAATCCCGAGGCGCGGCACAACTTAGCGGTTGCGATTCTTAACGGCGTGCACGTTCGCATTGCGGGCAGCGCGGGTTATTACTGCGGTGGTTTGGGGGATGGGGCTTCGATCGAGGTCGACGGGAGTGCTGGGTGGGGGCTAGCGGAGTCTATGCTGAGCGGGACCGTCGTGGTTCGAGGCAACGCGGGCAGTGGGGCGGCGGCGGCTCTGCGCAGCGGAACTGTCGTGGTTTACGGCGATGCGGCTGCCCGGCTCGGCGTTTCGATGAAGGGCGGCGAAGTCATTGTTGCCGGAAGTTGCGGGTACATGGCCGGATTTATGGCGCAAAAGGGAACCCTGATCGTTTGCGGTGACGCCGGCGAGGCCTTCGCGGATTCGATGTACGCAACCGTTTGTTATGTCGGTGGACAGATTGCCAGTCTCGGAACGGACGCGGTCTTGAGCTCGATGGAATCAGGAGAAATCGAGGGTCTGGAAGCGACCTTGAGCGCTCATCTTCCCGCAGACCTGCGTCGCGCCAAGCCAGCCGCCGCGGATTTCAAGAAGGTGGTTGCGGGTAGAAAGCTTTGGAACTTCGACAAACGCGAATGGCGTATCTGGCAGGAGGCCCTCTAGCATGTCAGAACTCGAAACCAGCGGAATTTTTGCGCCCAGTGTGATTGAGGGCATTCAGGCGAAGGCTGAATCGGGACTGTACTCCATTCGTGGCTTCGGCACGTTGCGCGAACGTCGCTGGGCTACTTTCGATGATCTTACTTTCCTTCCCTGTTCTCTCACTCGCATTCCACTCGAAGGATATCGCGAAAAATGTTCCACCAAGACACTACTTGGAACGCGCTTCGCGAAGAAACCGATTGAGTTGGATATTCCGGTGATGATCACCGGAATGAGCTGGGGAGCGCTGTCGTACAACGCCAAAGTTGCTCTGGCCAAAGGTGCGGCCGCGGCGGGTTCGTCGAATACGACCGGCGACGGAGGCATGCTCAAAGCCGAGCGGGAAAACAGCCGAACCCTGATCTACGAAGTACTGCCTTCCCGCTACGGAATCAACATTCACCACATGCTCTTGGCCGACGCCATCGAACTGACCATTGGACAAGGCGCCAAACCAGGGACAGGAGGACTGTTGCTTGGCTCCAAGGTTTCCGACGCGATCGCTGAGCAACGGGATTTGCCCATCGGCGTTGACCAGCGCAGTCCGGCTCGGCACCCGGATTTTCTTGGTCCCGACGACATGATCCTCAAAGTTGAGGAACTGCGGGAGGCCACGGACTGGAAGGTGCCGATCTTCATCAAAATGGGAGCCAGCCGGGTTTACGATGACGTCAAATTGGCCGCCAAAGCTGGCGCCGACGTCATTGTTGTAGACGGCATGGAGGGCGGGACCGGAGCTTCGCCGGCGATCTTTCAAGAGCACACCGGAATTCCAACTCTCGCCGCAGTGTGCGAGGCCCGGCTCGCTCTGAACGACATGGGCCTTGACGGAGAAGTCCAATTGATCATCTCCGGCGGCATTCGGGACGGCGTCGACGCAGCCAAAGCGATGGCTCTCGGCGCTGACGCTTGCTACATTGGGACGGCGTCTCTGATCGCACTCAATTGCAACAAGCCTGTCTATGAACAGGACTATCGTGCGCTTGGCGCGGCTCCGCACGCTTGTCACCACTGCCACACCGGACGATGTCCGGTTGGGATTACGACGCAAGATCCGGAACTGATGAAACGCCTGGATATTGACGAGGGTGCCGAGCGCGTGCGCAATCTGCTGCATGTGATGACACTCGAAATCCAAATGCTTGCCCGCTCGTGCGGAAAATCCGACGTGCACCACCTGGAACCGGAAGACATGGCTGCGCTGACTCTAGAGGCCTCGGCCATCTGCGGCATTCCGCTAGCTGGGACCAGAAAGGTCTTCGGCCGCTAATGTCGTTCCTGCTGCCATGCCCGAATTGCGGCAAGCGTTCGGTCTACGAGTTTCGTTTCGGCGGGGAAGTGAAGCCGGGGCCGGCTGCCAATGCGTCGCCCCGGGAGTGGCAAGACCACCGCTTCAATCGTGTAAACGCAGCGGGTATTCAGACCGAATGGTGGTTTCATCGCTCCGGTTGCCGGCAGTGGCTGGAGGCGGTACGCAACACCGTGTCGAACGAAGTTTTGGAAACCTTCTTGCCGGGAGAAAAACGGGGTTGAAATTCCGCTTCCATGAAAGGGTGGTCGAAGCGCAACCAGGCGATACGATCGCGGCCGCGCTGTACCGCAACGGCCAGCGCGTCTTCAGCCGCAGCTTTAAGTACCATCGTCCTCGCGGCTTGCTCTGTGTTTCTGGACGGTGTCCCAATTGCCTAATGAATGTCGATGGCGTCCCTAACGTTCGCACCTGCATGACGCCAGTCCGCGACGGGATGAAGGTCAAGGGGCAAAACGCCTACCCATCGCTAGATACTGACTTCCTTTCCATTACTCAGCGTTTTGACTGGCTGATGCCGGTAGGCTGGTATTACAAAACGCTAACCCATCCTGCGCTGTGGCACGCTGCCGAGCCGGTGATTCGCAAAGTCGCCGGTTTGGGTGAGATTCTTCCTTCTGCTCCCACCCACTACGAACACACCTGGATGCATGCCGATACTGCCGTGATTGGCGGCGGATGGGCGGGAATGCAGGCTGCCTTGGCGGCCGCAGAGCGCGGCGAAGGCGTGATCTTGATCGACGACCAACCGACTCTGGGTGGGCAACTGCGTTATCGCCGGCGCATCGGCCCGATCCAGGATGACATCATTCACCGGGTACGAGCCGCCGGGAATATCCGCATTCTCGAGAACAGCTACTGCTTCGGTCTGTACGAAGGCAATCTCCTCGGAGTGTTGCAACGCGATCCTCATGCAGCCGCGGCGGAGCGTCTCGTTCACTTACGGGCTGGGCACGCAATCGTAGCCACGGGAGCCTATGAGACTCCTCTTCTTTTCCCCAACAATGATTTGGTTTGCGTCATGCTTTCCACGGGCGTGCTCAAACTGCTTCACCTGTACGGTGTACAAGCGGGCAAGCGAGCTGTGGTCGTGGGGGCGCCCGCTCCCGCGAGTGAGGTTTCGGTTGAACTTCGCAGTCGGGGCATCGAAGTTGTGACGGTGGTGCATCCCGACGCCGTGCTACGTGCCTCGGGCTCGAGCAAGGTGGATGGGATTCAAACGCGAACCGGAAGCTTCTCCTGCGATCTGATCGTGATGTGCGGACCGCGAGTGCCTGACACTGGCCTGGTCGCACAAGCCGGTGGAAAGATCGAATGGAGCGCCGCCGCCGGCGCATTCCTACCTACGATTTTGCCCCCTCACGTCTCCGCCGTAGGCGACGCTGCCGGCGAAACCGTGGTCAACCCTGGCGTTCCGCTACCCAAAAGCAAGCGTGCATTTGTTTGCCTGTGTTCTGACGTTTCGAGCGCGGATCTGTGCGATGGTATCGCCGAGGGCTTCGATCAGATCGAAACACTGAAGCGCTACACCACTGCTACCATGGGGCCGTGCCAGGGGCGCATGTGCCAGCTATCCGCAATCGGAGTCTGCGCCAGTCAGACCGGCCGTTCGATCGCGGATACCGGCATGACCACTTCCCGGCCTCCGAATCCTGGAGTGACTTTGGGAGCGTTGGCCGGACCCAAGCATCACCCCCTGCGAAGAACGCCCATGCATTACGCGCACGAGAGTCTGGGTGCGTTCTGGATGGATATGGGCGACTGGCAACGACCGCGTTACTACACCCATCATTCCACCCGAAGTGAAACAGAATGTATTTTGCATGAATATCGAGCGGTGCGCGAAGCAGTGGGACTGATTGATGTGAGTACGCTGGGTAAGCTCGACCTGCGTGGATCTGACAGTGGACGGTTGCTCGACAATGTTTACACCCACCGCTTTTCTGACTTGCGACCGGGACGTGTGCGCTACGCACTCATGTGCGACGAGGGCGGGGTCATTCTGGATGATGGAACCATCTCCCGTCTAGGCGAAGACCGCTACTTTGTCACCACTACGAGCGGCAACCTCGACTTTGTGCAGCAGTGGCTGGAGTGGCACCTGACGGGCACTGGATGGGATGTGCACATCACCAACCTGACGGCTGGATATGGAGCGATGAATCTGGCCGGCCCAAAGAGCCGCGATATCCTTCGCAAGCTCACCGACTGCGATTTGAACTCCGGCAATTTTCCTTACATGGACTGCCGCGAAGCCAAAGTCAGTGGAATTCCGGCAATCCTGCTGCGCATTGGATTCGTTGGTGAAACGGGCTGGGAAATACACTGCGCGGCGGACTCCGCGGAAGAGTTATGGCGGGCCATCCTCGACGCGGGTCATGAGTTTGGCATCCGTCCGTTTGGAGTTGAGGCCCAACGCCTGCTTCGTCTGGAAAAACGCCACATTATTGTCGGCGTGGATACGGATGCCTTGACCAACCCTTATGAGGTGGACATGGGCTGGGCGGTGAAGCTTGAGAAGAAGGACTTCGTTGGCAAAACCTGTCTTACTCAAGCCGCCGGAGATCGGGCGCGAGAGCACCTCGTTGGGTTTGTGATGCAAGGTCCTGGCTTGCCTCAGGATGGCGCCGCTGTAGTGGTGGATGGACAACCTGCCGGGCGGGTTACCAGCTCACGATACTCCCCTGCCCAGCTGGCGGGCGTTGGTCTCGCGTGGGTGAAGTCGTTAAAAGCGCAGGAAGGAACATTGATTGACGTTCGGGCGAACGGGGAGCTGGTAAAGGCCAAAGTTACGATGAAACCATTCTACGATCCCGAAGGTATACGGCTCCGCCAATAGTTATGAAACGCTCAGCACTCTACTATCTTCAGGAGCGGGCCGGGGCTCAATTCGTGGAGTGCTGCGGCTGGAGAATGCCTTTCAGTTTCACCACCCCGGAGTTGGAACAATCCCAGGTGCGCCGGCAGGTCGGACTGGCGGACTTGAGCTATCGCACGAAACTCGACACAAAAACAGAGCCTGCGCCGCCGTTCTGGCGTCTCGCCAGAAATCACTACCTGGTGGTCGGCGAGCCCCCCCTGGATCCACCTGCCGGAGCGATTGACGTCACCAGTGTGTACGCGGATTTATTCCTCGCAGGTCCGCATAGCAAAGCCGTGTTAGGTAAGCTTACTTCGCTGAACGTCTCCGACGCGGCGTTGCCGAATCTGTCCTGTGCTCAGGCAGGTCTCGCCCATGTACACTCGGTCGTTCTGCGAGAGGACATCGGATCAATTCCGGGCTTTCATCTTCTAATCAGCCGGGAATACGCCGAATCGGTGTGGGAGGCCATCGTGCACGCCGGGTACGAGTTTCATCTCCAGCCCTTCGGTTTGGGAGCTCTGGGACTGCTGCGGAACTGAGCCATGCAACTCTTCAGCAAAAACCGGATGTGGCGGCATCACGACTTGCGGCCCAGCTACGATGTCGTAATCGTTGGTGCGGGCGTACATGGGCTAGCCGCCGCCTACTATCTCGGCAAGGAGCACGGCGTACGCAAAGTAGCTGTTCTCGACAAGAGTTACCTGGGAGCGGGAGCGAGCGGCCGTAACACGGCAATCTTACGCTCGAACTACCGCACTCCAGAGGGCATTCCCTTTTACGATGCCTCCTTGAAATTGTATGAGCGGATGTCGCGAGAGCTTGGATGGAACGTGCTCTTCAGTCAATGCGGACATTTGACTCTGGCTCATAACGATTCCTCGGTAACCGGCCTTCGCGTGCGTGCCGAGAACAACCAGTTGCTGGGAGTGAACAGCCGGATCATTGGACCCGATGCGATCGGCAGGCTGGTCCCTTCTTTAAATCTTAGCCGAACGACTCGCTATCCTGTTCTGGCGGCTCTTTATCATCCGCCCGGAGGCATCATCCGGCACGATGCGGTGGTCTGGGGATATGCGCGGGCTTGCGATCGCATGGGAATCGAAATCCATCCGCACACGGAGGTTACCAATATTTCGATTGAAAACGGACGCGCGGTCGAAGTAACCACGAATCGTGGGCAGATGGCTTGCGGAGCTGTTCTCAACGCGACTGCCGGCTGGGCAACCACCATTTCGCGAATGGCGGGTGTCCCTCTGCCAATTGTCACGCACCCCCTCCAAGCCTGCGTCACCGAACCGCTGAAGCCCTTCCTCAATACGGTCATCGTATCCGCGACGCTTCATGTTTATCTGAGTCAGACGGACAAAGGGGAACTGGTCATCGGTGCCGAGATCGATCCCTATCAATCCTATTGCATGAAAGCGACGCTGCCTACGCTTGAGCAAATGGCAACCTACACGCTGGAGCTGTTTCCTCAATTGCATGGCGTCCGCATCCTGAGGCAATGGGCGGGAATCTGCGACATGACGCCGGACTTTGCCCCCATCCTCGGGGCGTCCCAGCAAGTCAACAACTTTTATATGGACGTGGGGTGGGGAACCTATGGCTTCAAGGCTGCTCCGATTTCCGGAAAATGCATGGCTGAGCTGATAGCCACCGGCAAGGCACCAATTTTAATCGAACCGTTTTCTCCGGTGCGATTTCAGACCGGAAAGCTTGTCGGAGAGAAAGCGGCGGCAGCGGTGTCGCACTGAAACGAGGGACAAGAAGATGACTGATACGCTGAAGTCACAACTGACCGAAAAAGGCGTGGAGTATGTGTTCTGCTCGTTCGTGGAATTGACCGGCGCGGCGAAAGCAAAGCTGGTTCCTGTCACCTACATCGATGAAGTTGCCCGAGATGGGGCAGGCTTTGCCGGCTTTGCCTGCGGCGACGTCGGCCAGGGGCCGCACCACCCCGATATCTGCAGCATTCCTGATCTAAGCTCGCTCACCATCCTTCCCTGGCGAAGAAATACCGCCTGGGTTACCGGAAATCTGCACGTGGAAGGCAAGCCCTGGCCGCTCTGTCCGCGCACTGCACTCGCCCGTCAGCTTGGCCTGGCACGAACCCAGGGTTACGTCGTCAACGTCGGCATCGAGCCGGAATTCATGTTGCTCAAGAAAAACGCCGCGGGGGAGTACGCGCCCTGGGACGCTCTCGATACGCTCGCCAAACCCTGCTATGACCTGCGCACCTTATATCGGAATGTTGATTTGATGACGACCCTTCTGGGATTCATGCAGGAAATGGGCTGGGGTCCCTATGCCAATGACCATGAAGATGCAAATTGCCAGTTCGAAATCAATTGGAACTATTCCGATGCTCTGACTACTGCCGACCGTCACACGTTCTTCAAGTGGATGGTACGCACTGCCGCGGAGCAACACGGTCTTTTGGCCACGTTCATGCCAAAGCCCTTCGGAAATCTGACGGGCAATGGCGCCCACGTACACTTGAGCCTGGCCGATGTGACCACGGGCAAGAACCTATTCCTCGACCCATCCGCGGACCTGGGTCTTTCGCAGCTCGGCCGATGGTTCCTGGGTGGAGTGTTACACCACGCGCGCGCTCTTTCCGCACTGGTGGCTCCGATCGTTAACAGTTACAAGCGCCTGGTGCGTGGGGCCCCGCGATCGGGCGCAACCTGGGCTCCTGTCTATATCAGCTACGGAGCATCTAACCGCACCCAGATGATCCGCGTGCCCGCTACCGGCCGATTCGAAATCCGAGTGGTAGACGGGGCGGCAAACCCCTATCTTGCCTTTGCCGGGATCGTCGCCGCTGGTCTCGACGGAATTAACCAGAAGATTGACCCCGGTCCGATGAACCACGACAACCTTTACGAGGCATCCGAGCAAGAACTCAAAGCGCGTGGCATCGGCGTTCTTCCCGGCACACTCACCGAGGCGCTGGATGCTTTTGCTCAGGACCCGGTCATCCAAGGCGCGCTGGGCGCTAACTATTCTAAGGAATATTTTAGAGTCAAGAACGACGAGTGGTGGACCCACAGTCGCGCGGTCTCATCGTGGGAGCGTGATTATTATCTGGGCACTTACTGAGGCCGACGATGCGGCCTTGCCACAGGACGTTGCCGGAATCGCAGGCCGCCCCATACCCAGGAAAAATGCCGGCTTCCACGCTGGTCAGAGAAATTCAAAATCCGGCTCTTTTAGTCAAGCTTTTTTAGTCAAGCTTTTTTCACGGACCCTGTTGGAAAGCAGCTCTCTCGTCCGCGCGTTTGTTATTACGCAGCTGTTTGGCGATGGCGAAGTGCTGATTCGCCTCTTCGGTGCGGCCAAGGCCCTGGTAGGCCTTGCCGAGGAAATAGTGGACGTAGTCATTCTGTGGATCCAGTTTGACTGCCTGCTCCAGGACTCCGGCAGCCATCCCAGGATCGTCCCGCTTCAGGGCGACCTGACCCAGTAGGATGTAGGCACCGGAGGATGTTTCGTTGAGCCAGATCGCCTCTCTCAGGACCTTTTCGGCCTCCTCGTACTTCTCAAGTCGAACGTAGGCGTCCCCCAGGCGCCAGTAAACCAGCCAGACGGTTGGGTTGATGGCCACTTCTCGGTTGAGTTCCTCGACGGCGGCCGGGCCATCTCCCTTGTAGAGATCGATCTCGCCTAGAAGGAAGTGGGCCATCGCAAGCCGAGGGTCCCGTTCGAGAGCAGCTTGGATTTCGGGTACGGCACGGTCTTCCAACCGCTGCCGGATCAGAAACTTTCCAAACATAAGATAGGCCATCGCGCTGTCGGGAGGTACAGAAAACACATTCGCAAAGGTCTTGCGAGCTTCGTCCCAGTGCTGCGTCATGACGTAGCAACTGGCAAGCAGATACGCACCGTCAGAGGTGTTGTCAGGAAGCTGCGGGTTCAGCTTTTCGAGCAGCGGGATGGCCTGGGCGTATTCGGCCACCGCAAAGTAGCTGAGGGCGAGGAGTTGCGTAGATTCCGCATCGGCATCGTTCTGCTCGAAAGCAAGCTTGAGATGAGGAACCGCTTTCTGAAATTGGTTGGATTGGAAATAGGCTTTGCCGATTTTGGCTTCAAGGTGAGGTGTGGCCGGCGCCGCGGCAGCGAGTTCGTTCAAGAGAAGAAGCGCATCCTGGGACTTGCCGAGGCGTAGAAGCGCGTCGGCCTTCGCCATCCGCGGATCAGACAGGGGCGCGGGAGGGTTCTGAGCAAAACCGATAGCGATCAAAAGAGGCAGCAGGCAAAGCAGCCGGGCGAAAATCATAACGCGCGGAGGAAGTGAATCGATCCTCGGCGCACTGAGTGTACAGTCAAAGCAAAGTTGCAGCAAATTTCTCCACTGATAACGCTCCCCAGCCTCGCCAATCCGGCTAGAAGTCGAACCGCAGGCCAAACTGCATCTTGCGCATCAACGCGTTGGCCGCCAGGCCAGTAATCGTCCCGCCTCCAAAACAGTCGACACAGGAATTGGGATTACCCAGGTTGGGGTGGTTGAACACGTTATAGGCCTCGGCGCGGAACTGAACCTTAAGTTCCTCGCCGATGGGAACAATCTTGACCACGGACAGATCGCTGTCAAACCACCTCGGCCCGATGATGCTGTCGCGCTGCGCGTCGCCAAAGCTGGGCAAGCCGGGAGCGGGCGCCGCCGGGCGTTGCCAGGGTCCGCTGGCTTGCCCGTTAACAGCTAAGGGCGTGGGGCTACCGGAGGCGAGCGCAGTCGTGGCAAACCATCCGTTCCTGTTTGGATGGGGGACATGGTAGCTGCCGACTACGTTCGGGAAGCAGACGCCGGCATCATTGTCGCTACCGCACTCCTGATAGTTCGGGTTGACACCGGAACCGCTCATGATGGTGGTAACGTTGACCAACTGCCATCCGCCGATTGCGTAGTTCAGTGCGGTCGGGACATTGCCGGCCAGCGCTTTTCCCTTCCCGAACGGCAGTTCGTAAATAGTGGACACAGTAATGTTCTGGTTGCGCTGCCACGCGGGACGTCCGTACTCGACGGACGGGTCATAAAGGAAGTCAGGCGAATCATGGTTCTTGGCGTGAGAGAAGGTGTAGTTGCCCAATATGTTCAGACCATGCGAGAAGCGCTTCTCTAGCTGCATCTGAAGCGAGTTGTAGTGGTTGTCGCCCGGGTTGCACATGCATTGCAACCCGGTGGTCAGGTGAAATGGGTTCGGTGCGTTGAAGTAGGGCAGCCGCTGCTCCGCAGTCTGGCAGACGCTCGGTGGGTTAGGCAGGGCCAGCACTGAAGGCTGGCAGAAACCCGCTTCCGTTTGAGTGTTGAGGTTAATCCAATTGTTCTCACCGACGAAAATGTGCGAGCCCTTGTTGCCCACGTAGGCTGCCTGCAGTGACAACGTTGGCGTAAGCTGGCGCTGTACGGTGGCGTTCCAGGAATCCACGGTTGGCATACGCGTGTGGAAGGGCAGGACCCAGGCGCGGAATCCGTCGGGATAGATGTGATTGCCATCCGGCCCGACAGGCTGACTATTCAATACGGTTGCCGGATCCTCCAGCGGTGGCCCCACGGCAAGGTTGAAGGCCCCATCCCATCCGTTGGGCTCGGGATTGATCTCCTGTGTGCCCAGCACCGGAAGATTCTGGGTCACCGTATGTCCGAAAATGGTGCCGAACATCCCCACATCAAAAGACCGGCCATAACCCATGCGGACCACAGTCTTCGAATCGACCTGGTAAGCGACCCCAGCGCGGGGAGCAAAATTCTTGAAATTGGTGACAACGGGGCCACTCAGCGGGACGTGGTTTTCTCCAGCAACGTCGATCTCACCGTTCGCGAGGTTAAACCACCCGCCGCGGTCTTTTCCGGTCACGGACTGTGGACGATAGATCTCCCAACGCAGCCCGTAGGTCAAGGTAAGCTTCGGAGTGACGCGCCAGGTATCTTGCCCGTAGAAGAAGTACCGCCACTGCCGTTCGCCGGCGTCCTCCGTATGAGATATATAGCGATTGAACTGCGACACATCCCCGAGCAGGAAGGCGGCCATACCCAACCCGCTGCCTGCCGGCGTACCTTCGGTAAGCGCATTGAAGGTGTACACCTCACCGGAGCGGTGCTGGTCGCTGGGCAAGCGCAAATTCTGCAGGTAGTGAAAGTCGGGGCCGAACTTAAATGTGTGTTTACCCACCGTCCAGGTTAAGTTGCCGATTTCCTGGAATTGCTGCATGCGCTCGATCAGCGGGCAGTTGCAGTTGTTGTAGAGACCATTCCCGAAGTCTAATTGACCCGGCCCCTGCTGGATCGAGAAGTGGGGCATGTTGTCGGTGGTGGGATCGCTCGGAATATTCAAACCGACCGCACCCGCCTGAGTAGCAAAATTCCCGTTGACGAGAGGATCCACATTGATGCGCTGCTTGTACCATCCCGCGCGGACATCCATCAACAGGGTTGGTCTTAACGAGTAAGAGACACCAAAGGAGTTACTTTGCGGCCGCGTGTCCCCCACTCCGGTGTAACCAATTTGATTGAGCTGCGGCCCCCCGACCGCTCCACCGAATAACCCCGGAGCTTCCTTGTGGAACTGCGTGAAAGAATAACGATCAAACAACCGCAGCTTGTCGCTGTGGAAATAGTCCGCTCTCACGTCAACGGCATCGCCATGGTAGATCTCATCGCCGCTGGCAGCATAGTTCGGCTGGCCCAGCTGATAGCCCGGAGCGTTTTCAAGTGCCGGAAGCGGAAGTGGAATATAGTTGAGCAGGGCCTTAGCCACTGGGGAGATCATGCTCGGAGGAATGACATTGAGTTGACCGTTATATTGAAACTGGGGGCGCGCAGCCAGATTATCCTGGACGCCGTTGACGCATGTCGTCCCAGTTGTACAGAGCGGGTTGAAAATGGGGTTGTTGGACGCCCACGCGCTGAAGTCCCCGTTGCGTTCCGCTTGGGTCGGAACCACGGCCTCTGCAGATCCTCCGTTGTGGGCGCGTGTTCCCTGGTAGTCGCCGAAAATAAACAGCTTGTTCTTGATAATGGCACCGCCGATCGACCCGCCAAACTGGCCCCAGAGAGTGGGCGGAATGAACCTGCCGGTGACGGGGTCCGGATTGGCCTGGGCAAACGGATCGCGCGCGAAAGTCGCGTCCGAGCGACGGTAAAAAAAGGCGCTGCCGTGCCACTTGTCGGTCCCCGACTTCGTGGAAACCGTGACCAGAGCTGCGCTGATCTGCCCGAACTCGGCATCGTAGCTGGACGTGGTCACTTTCGTCTCGGCAATCGAATCCAGGTTGGGTACGATCAGCATGTTTCCGTAGAGGAAATCGCGATCGTCGGTGCCATCAAGGATGGTATTCACACCAACGAACATCTGACCGTTTACGTTGACGGCAAGGCCGCTTTGCGGATTTTCGGTGGAAGTGTCGCCCCAGCAGAACTGGACCGTCCCCGGAGTAACCAGCAGCAGCTGCGAAAAGTTCCTGCCATAAGTGGGCAACTCGTTGACTTGTTCGGTACTGAGAACCGTGGACACGTCGGTACGTTCAGTTTTCAGCAGAGGCGCCTCGTCCACGACGGTAACTGTCTCCGAGACTGTGCCCGGCTGCAGCTTGGCGTCGAACGTCGTAACCGTGTCGACCGAGACATCGACCAAAGAAATGACCGCCTTGAACCCCTGCTCCTCGATTTTGACCTGGTAATGCCCCGCGATCAGATGCCTTTCGTCGTAGTACCCGGAGCTGTCGGTCTGCGTCGTGAACACGACTTGGCGCTCGGTGTCGGTGACCGTCACCTTGGCATTGGCGATGGTGCCACCGGATACGTCCATCACCGTCCCGCTGATGCTGCCATACACCGCTTGGGCGTTGGCCGCAGGAACACTTATGGTCGAAAGCACGAGGCTCAGGCAGGCAACCGCCAGAACCCTCGCCAAGCGCAGGCTGAGCGTGACCGTTAAAAAGCGTTGCCGGACATCTCTTGAAATTTGTTGGCAGCGTACGCTCGAAAGGCTAGGCATTTGGCTTCTACCTCCGTCAGATTTCCCGATCTTGACCGAAACCCCAGATGTACTTAGGCCCCACACCCAACGATTTGACTGGCCCTCAAAACTCCGGATCCGAACTCTTCGACCAGAACCGGAAAAGGCCGGAGGGCAAAAGACGGCGCGCTCCAGGAAACAGCCAGCTTCGGGCGACGATTTCGGAGTATTGCCTGCACCGTTCCATGAAACGATTCACCTTAGTACATTCTCACTACCCGCTTTGTCAAGCATATTTTTCCGGGAGAATGTCGAAAAAACCAATGCTAGGCGCTTATTTTGAGATTAGAAGGCAGTCCGATGCGCCTTTTTCGGACACGATTCCAGGCCAACAATCGCACCACGCGATCATGAACTAGTTCATGCACAGTTTGCGGCTGGGGTCGAAAGGATGCGCTCAATTGCTTAACGGAGCGAGGTCTCCGGTGGGCGCGAATGCACAGGAATTACTTCAGATCTCGGCAATTTCCACGGAGCGATCGTAGTAACCGGAGTTGAGCCGTCTGGCATTGATGTTTGCCGCATTCAGCCGAAGTCGGATGGTGAACTTTCCGGTTCTCGACGGACTCCACTCGTGACTCCAAAAGCATAGGTTCGTGCTTTGGGACGATGCGATATTTTTCACAGGAACAAAGTTTTCAATGGGATCGAATCGTATTTCAATTGCTTGGCTCGGAGCCGGGCCACCCCACTGAATTCCCGTGACGCGGTATTTAATCTTTCCACCAACCAGCCGTTTCTCGATGCGAGTAGGCACGGCGGCAATCTCAACCATTGCCGGCCGGTAGTCACGCGCCAGAGAAGGAATGCCCATTTGCATCGTACGGCTTGCGTACTCCTGCATCTGAGAAGTGGCCGGGGCATCATCGGAAACAAATTCAATCTGGTTGACCCATTTAACACAAACACAACCGTACCATCCCGGAACCATCAAACGGACAGGCGCCCCATGATCAGCGCCGAGAGGCTGGCCATTCATCTTCGTGGCAAGGAACGCTTTTGAGGAAAACAGCTGGTCCGGCCTGAATATCCAGCTGGCGCCTGGTTCGGAAGTCATCGATTCTTCCTGGTAGCGATCGTAGCCCGAGACGAGCACCTGGACCCCGGACCTCTGTGGCTTCGCCGTTTCGAGAATCTCTTGTAAAGACACGCCATCCCATGCCGCGACGCTCATCATGCCGAAATGCGCACTCCGCGTATTTCCTGAGCACTCCATCAGATGGATGCCCATGGGACGAGAATTCTTTACCCACACCTCAGCCGCAATGGTTATCGGTTTCTCAATTCGGCCAGCCACCTGAATGGTCCACTGCTTCGATGTGTCCAACAGCTTGGAGGCGCGCGTTCTGATAAAGAAGCTGTCAGCTGGAGTCACGGGGGTTTCTGGCGTCAAGGCCGAGAGGTCCGTGAACAGTCGTCCATCCAGTTCGGTCCCGATGAGTTCGCCCATCGGGGGACGGCCTTCCCCGGAAAAAGGAATCAGACCCAGCACTGAACCACCCGCTCCCGCGTCAGGGGTTCGAGGAAGAAGAGACCTGGGTAATCGGAGGGGGTTGAGGCCCCAGATCCACGCGCTTCCACCCAGGAACGATTGCCGAAGCAGGCTTCGTCGGGTCACACCCAAGCTGTTTCGAGTATTCATGATTTCGCAGAGATTCAAACGAACCCAGGGCACGCACATCGACCACGCAAGCATGGGTCTGCATGCATCGTCAGCGCTTTTGTTGTAGGGCTGCTGCGGGTAACCCTTTCGGCCGAATTGCTTCGAAGGGCACGATTCCCTGCCCTTCGAGGACGCTGTGTAACTTGTCCGCGCTCAAGCCTTTGAATGTTTCCACTTTCCCCGATGGCCAGTGGACCTCGAGACTGTCAATACTTGTCGCCGTCCCAAGTCCGAAATGCACGCGCGTGTCGCTCTGAGACAGATAACTTCCTCCGCTGTGGATTTCCTCAGTCTGAGTCATTCCGCCAGCGACCAGTTTGAGTCGAGCCCCGATCGCCATGCGATTGCTCTTGTGGCTCGCGAGTTCAAAGGCCACCCAATGACGCCCCGGAATTCCGTGGTTCCGAAGCACCATCGGTTTGCCGACCAGGTCTTCCACCACCAGGTCCATCTTCCCGTCGTTAAACAAGTCGCCGACCGCGAGTCCGCGGGACACACGGGGTTCCAATACTGCCGGCCCCGACTGCTCGCTGGCATCGCAAAAGGTGCCGTCCCCTTGATTGAGTTGCACCAACTTCGGCTCACGGTACTTCGCGCTGGACGGAAGCTGATCCGCCTGGGGGTAAACGTGACCATTTACCGTGACCAGGTCCAACCACCCATCGTTATCCAGGTCAACAAAAGCAATGCCCCACTTTACCCAGGGCAATGAGGGCAGGCCGACCCCCGCGGCGTAAGAGACTTCCTGAAAATTCCAATTGCCCCCATTGCGATACAGGGGCGTGTTGTCCAGGGCAAAGTTCGTCACCACCAGTGACGGCCGGCCCGTGTGCAAGTAATCGCCAACCGAGACTCCCATCCCAGCCTGTTCGTGGCCGTCCTCGCCCAGCGCCGTTCCGGACTCCATGCCAATGTCGGTAAATTTGCCGTTTCCGTCGTTCCGGTATAAATAACCGGCAGTGGAATCATTGGCCACGTAGATATCCGGACGTCCGGTATTGTTGAAATCCGCCCAGATCACCCCGAGCCCGTAATAACCGTTCGGATCATCCACGCCGGCTTTCTTCGAAACATCGCCGAAGGTTCCGTCCCCGTTATTGTGAAACAACGAATCACCCGAGCCCTTCAGGCCGCGCGGGCCGCATTGCACGTTGATTCCCATGAAGCGGCAAGTCATGGCGCTGCCAAACGCGGGCAGGTGCTCGAGGTCGAGATCTACATAGTTGGTGACCATCAGGTCGAGAAAGCCGTCGCCGTCGTAATCGGCAAATGCCGCGCCCGTCGACCAGCGCCCATCCCCCACGCCGGCCTGCTTGGTCACATCGGTGAAGCTGCCATCGCCATTGTTTCGATAGAGCACATTGCCGCCGTAACACGTTACGTAAATGTCGGGCCAGCCGTCGTTGTTGTAGTCGCCGACCGCTCCTCCCATCGCATAACACGGGTTGCCGATGCCGGCCTTCTCGGTTACGTCGGTAAACGTCCCGTCATGATTGTTGTGATAGAGAGCACCGCGCGCTTTTTTGCCCTGCAACGCTTCCTCGACAGTCGGCGCATTCGTAAAGTAAATATCCAACCATCCGTCGCGGTCGTAGTCGAGCAACAACACGCCCCCAGCCATAGATTCGAGGATGGAATGCGCTTCCGGGGAAAAGTGATGCTCGAAGCGGATCCCCGCCTGATCCGTGATGTCCTCGAGTTGTGGGACGGGCCTTGCTTTGCACTTGATGGCTTTGGCCGAAGCCGGAGGCGGCGGGCCCTGGCTCATTCCCTGGCCTAGAAGTTGCTGTGCGAACAGCAGCGTGACAACCACAAAACAAATCCAACAACCCGTGCGACCAAGCAACAGCATCTCCCAAGAACGCGGCTTCATAGACTGTGTGGTGCGACCAGGTGCGAATCCAGTTCCGACGCTTTCTGAAATTCCCTGCTGGACTCGTCTTTTTTACCTTTTTGTGCGAGCGCGACTGCCAACTGATAATGGGCCATGGCATAGGCAGGCGCGGAGTTGATGGCAGCTCGGAATTGCGCGATGGCGGCATCCAGATCGCCGTTCGCCAGCAGCCTCTTTCCGGAATTGGTGGCGAAAGTTGCTGCCTGCAGAGTGGTCTTTTGCTGGCTGATTTGGCTGCCGGCGGTGGCTTCTGCTTCCGCGCCGGCGCTGTCGCCTAACTGACGCAGCACGGAAGCTAAAGTCGTATGGGCTCCAGCGAGGTCGGGTTCGAGTTCGATCGCTTTACGCAGGACATCGGCGGATTCCTGATACTTCTTCATCTGCTTGTAGACGGTGCCCAGAGTGTAATATGCCTCGGCATAGTCGGGTTGAATCCCTATGACTGCCTGCAATTGTTCAGCGGCGCCCGGAAAATCACCCGACTGCCAGAGAGTCACTCCAAGGCTGTAGTGTGCATCGGCGAGGCCGGGATCGAGCCGAAAAGATTCTTTCCATTCCGCAATCGCTGCCGGAAGATCGTCCTTCAGCTTCAAGGCAAGGGCGAGGTCGTAGTGGAGACTCGCGGTGTCAGGGGCAAGCTGCAACGCGGCCCGGAACTGGGTGACGGCTGCATCAAAATCTGCTTTCTGCAGATAGGCCGTACCCAGATTCCCCTGGAACGAAGAGTCGTTGGGGCGAAGCTGGATGGCGCGCTGAAACTCTTTGATGGCTGCATCCGCATTGCCCCGCTGCAGCAGTGTCAAGCCGAGGTCGTTGTGAATTTCCGGATCATCCGGCGTTTGCTCTAAAGCCTTGGTGAACGCGGCCTCTGCCTGGTCTACGTCGCCGAGTCTCTGGCATAGAACCCCGATGCGCCTCTGCAAATCCCGGATTGACGGGGCGAGTTCGTCCGCCCGTTGGAAAGAACGCAACGCTTCCTCGCGGTTACCGACGGACTCTTCGGCGCTGCCGCGATAAAACCAAGCTTTGGCATCCCGGGAATCTAGTTGCAGTGCGTGGTCGAGGTCCGGCAGAGCGTTGCTGATATCGCGGTTCGCGAGAAAAGTGACACCGAGGTGCAGATAAGCCTGCTCACAGTCCGGGTTAAGGCGAATCGCTTCGCGGAATTCCTGGCTGGCCTCGGTGTATTCCGACTGCTGCGCCAGCAGGGAGCCTAATTCGTCGTGCAATTCCGCCTGACTGGGCGCCAGGTGCACCGCTGCGCTGAGCTCAGCCACTGCCTCGGCAGTTTTCTTTTGGAGAGACAGCGCCCGCCCGAGCTCGCGGTGGGGCTCGGCCTCGGTGGGTGCCAGTTCGACCGAGCGGCGTAGCTCGGCCACGGCGGACTCGAAGTTGCCTTGAGTTTCGTAGGCTTGTCCCAGATGGGTATGGGCCAGCGCCAGCTTCGGACGAAGCTCGACGACCTGGCGGAAGTGGACGATCGCTTCGGTCACCTGCCCCTGGCGCAACAGCACCTGCGCCAGCATGCTTTGAGCCTCGGTGCTCTTGGGATTCGCTTCGACCGCCTTATCGAGTCCCTCGCGCGCCGCGATAAGATCGCCGCGTCCGAAAGCCGCAACCCCGCGCTGATAATCGGACGCCCCTGGATCGGCCACAGGCTTTGCTTGCGCTGAGGCAGTCGCACAGAGCATCCCACACCAGACAACGACGGTAAACGGTGTCGCAGGAATAATGCGCCAAGGCGACCGCGAGGCGGGATGATCGCCAATCAGCATGCCGCTTATCTTACCTCCAGGTGATACGAGCCTGAGCCAAGCTCAACTATCAGAGATCCTGCCTCCCGCCGGGCATCGACAGGATGATCATCTTCGATCACCTTAGCCTTGGGGATTGCGGGTAAGTAGACTTTTGCCCTGGTATTTGCCGGGAGGGTCAGGTTGAGCGAAACAGCCTCGCCCGGTTTCGCGTTCCAGTCGCTGACGATTCGACCGTACACCGAATCATACTCCCCGCGGACGTGCGTCAAACGGGGATCGAGCACAGGATGAACCACGATTTCCCGATATCCGGCTCCCCCAACGCTCGTATCAATTCCCGCGACCGATCGGTACACCCAAGCCATGACGGACCCGAAGGCGTAGTGGTTGTAGGAATTCATGCCGGGATCCCCGGTGTCTCCGTTCCAGCGCTCCCACCAGGTAGTCGCCCCCTTAGAGAGCATGTAGCCCCAGGACGGATACGTCTCGTTGAGAAGCAGCCGATAGGCCACATCGGCGCGGCCGTGGTCGGCAAGGGTGAACAGCAGGAACGGCGTGCCCAGGAAGCCGGTGGAGAGATGCCAGCCACGCGACTCGATGTCGGCAACCAGCTTTTTTACTATGGTTGCTTCGAGCGCCGGAGGCGCCAGCTTCATGTAAAGCGTAACCACGTATGCAGTCTGGGTCTCTCCCAAAACGTCTCCGTTGCGCGCAATGTACTTCGATCGGTAAGCTCTACGGATGTTTTTGATCAGCGCTGCGTAGCGTTTCACTGCTTCTTGGTTGTCGGTAGCGCGAGCCATCTCGGCCATCATGCGGGCGATCAAGGCCCAATAGGACGTGGCCAACAAGTCTTTGGGAGTTCGATCGTCGGGAGCAAGCCAGTCGGCATAATTCGGCCCCACGCCGTTGGTCCTCAGAAAATTCGGATTCGCCTTGGCAATGAAATCCATCCAGCGTTCCATGGCCTTCCAGTTGTCGGTGATGGCCTGTTTGTCGCCATATTGCAGCCAGACCGTCCAGGGAAGAATCACACCCGCATCACCCCAGCCCGGGGCGCCCTCGCTCCCATCTGGCCGCAGCAGGTCGGGTGAAACGTTGGTAAACGCTCCTTCTTTGGTTTGGGCGTCGGTAATGTCGCTCAGAAACTTGTGCGAGAAGGCCTGGATATCGAAGTTGAAGGTTCCGGTTCGCCAAAAAACCCCGGCGTCCCCCATCCAGCCCAGACGTTCGTCGCGCTGCGGACAATCGGTGGGGATGCTCAGGAAATTCCCGCGTTGCCCCCACAGGCCGACCTTCCACATCCGATTGACCAGGTCGCTGGAGGTAACAAGAGTACCGCTAGGTCCACCGGCCAGGCTGTTAATCACTTCTCCCCTCAGGGCAGCGGTGGTGGGAACTCCAGGATAGCCGCTGACTTCTACGTAGCGAAATCCGTGAAAGGTGAAAAGAGGCGCGTAACTCTCTTCTCCGCTGCCGGCAAGGATGAAGACGTCAGTGGCATCCGCGTTGCGGAGATTGTCGCGGTAGATCGAGCCATCCGGGCTGAGAATCTCGGCGAAGCGCAGGCGGATCTGAGTTCCCGCCGGGCCGTTTGCTTTTACTCGTACCCAGCCCACCATGTTTTGTCCCATGTCGAAAACATAGCTGCCGTTCGCCAGGGGTTTGACGGCGGCCGGCGTGATGGTTTCCGCGACGTGGACAGGCGCGGAGACTTGCCCGACGACGACGACCGAAGGCCGAGCGGCGACCAGGGCGGGACTCCAGGCCGAGTCATCAAAACTGGGCTTGCCCCAGTCGGCATGATCGAGGCGGGCATCGTAAAATTCGCCAAGATAGATCTCGGACCGGCGAATCGGCGAGGGCGCGCCAACCCAAGATTCATCCGTGGCCACGACGTCGCGACTCCCATCGAGGTATTCGATTTCAAGCTGAGCCAGCAAGCACGGGGGCGGAGGCAAGAAGAGGAACGGTCTCCCGTTCCACGTCATCCCGCTGCCGAACCAGCCATTTCCCAGGATGGCCCCGAGCGCATTGCTGCCAGTCACCACAAGTTTCGTCACGTCGTAAGTCTGATAGAGGACGCGCTTCGTATAGTCGGTGAAGTCTGGGGTCAGAACATCCTGACCGACCCGATCGTTGTTGAGGAACATGCGATAGCTGCCGAGGGCTGTGGCATAGAGTCGTGCGACCTTCACTGGTTTGGAAACATTAAAGCGTTTCCGCAAGAGCGCCGCGGGCTGGGGGAATGCGCCGGGCAGAATCTCTCCAAAGTCTGGATTGCCAAGAACCCCCGCTACCCTGGCCGGTTGCCAGGAGGCCGCGTTCGCAAGGCGTCCCGACCAGGCTTCGTTAATCGGTATGCGAGCGATCTTGCCATCGCTATCTGTGATCTTTAACAATCCGGCGAGAGCCGCAATCACGGGTGCGGGTTGCGGACCTGGATTGTCAGGCCCTAGCGCCGTAACGCTGATCTCGATAAGGTTCTTGCCCACGACCAGTTGCGGCACGACATCGTCGCGGTCGAATTCGTTCCAATCACTCTTCGTCCCAACCTCCTGGCCATTGACCTTAGCTACAAAACTGCCTCGCGCCAGCAGGAACAACGCGGCCTCCCGCGGCTTTTGCGTGAGGTCGAGATCGAATCGGAACTCGGCCACCGTTTTCGGAATCATCTTGAGTGGATCCTGACCAGCTAGCCAGATCCATCGAATGCCATCGAGCTCCGAGTCCTGTTCCGGATTCTTCCACGCTATCCACTTAGCCTTCCATTCCTGTTTGAGAAGGCCGGTTTCCCACCAGGCAGTCTCGCTGGCCTGGGTGGATTGTCCGTTCGCATCCCACACGCGAACCGACCAGTAATACCTGGTGCGCGGTTCGAGTTTCGTGCCCCCATAAGGGATTCCGACCGCTTCCGCGGAAGCCACTCGGCCGCTGTCCCAGACTCTGGCGGATGCGTCGAGCGCTGGTGATGGACTGGTGGAAACCACAATCTGATACGCGGTTTGCACCCAATTGCGCTCTACACTGTCGCTTTGCCACGACAGATGCGGATTCGCCACGTCGATCCCGAGTGGATTGTTCACCGATTCGCACCGGAGATGCACCGGGACCCCATGCGCTGCCATGGTCAGACCGAGGAGAATCAGAAGTGCTGGAATCCGTCTTGTGATGATTGCGATGCCCATCAGTTTGATTTCCTCCGCATAGATCATCTAGGCTTTCTCACTTCCGCCAAAGTTATTCCGGCAAGATATGCTCTTGCCGGATCACAAATCGTGCATCCACACCGGGCGCGCCGGTCCCGGGCTGGCCGCCTCCCACACTTACCCGGTACTCCCCCGGCGCAGTGAGTCGAACCCCGGCTTCATTCACCATGCTCAGATCACGCGGGTTGAGGCTGATTTTCACGTGGCGAATCTCACCTTCGGCAAGGTGCACCCGGGTGAATCCGGCCAAAGCGCGGCTGGGCGCCCCGCTCAGTTTTGGGAAGGTCAGATAAACTTCGACGACCTCATCTCCCTCTCGATTGCTCGTGTTTGACACGTCCACCTCCACACCCAGAGGTTCATTCTCATGCAGCTCCGCGGTTGAAAGTTTCAAATTGCTGTACTGAAAACTGGAATAACTCAGACCGTAACCGAAAGGATAAAGGGGCTGCCCTTTAAAGTATCGGTAGGTACGATTCTCCATGGAATAATCGTCAAAGCTCGGGAGTTGCTCGACTCCCTTATAAAACGTCACCGGCAGCCGGCCGGCCGGATTGTTCGCTCCCGCCAATGTCCGGGCGATCGCAGTTCCGCCTTCTTCGCCGGAGTACCAACTTTCTAAGATCGCATCCGCGTTGTCGTTCGCCCAGTTCACAGATAACGGGCTGCCGTTCATGAGCACCACTACGAGCTTTTTGCCGGTCCTTTTGAGTGCCTTCAAAACATCCTCTTCGTCCTGGGGAAGGTCGAGACTGGTTCGGTCGCCTCCACTAAAGCCAGGCACCTTTACCTGCAGTTCCTCGCCTTCGAGCTGGGACGTAATGCCAACCACCGCGACGATCACGTCTGCCTGTGCAGCCTGTTCGAGCGCGATTGAAAGCGGATCGGAAATCAGAGAAAGCCAGGACAATTCGGAGCCGCCGTCATCCCGAACGATAGACTCGAGACGCAGCGCATACCTGTGCCCTTTCTCGAGTTCGACGACGGGTTCGGGTGCGGCGTCTTCGGGGCCCAGATCGTCAATCACCAGCTTTCCATCCAGCCAGAGGCGATTGCTGTGGCCGCTCGAGAAGATGCGATACATGGCGGACTGCGTCGGAGTCAGGAATCCCGTCCACCGGACCGAGAAATCCGTAAGTCCGGGCGGCTGGGTCAAAGAATTCTGACCGTGAGGCAGCGGCTCCAGATTGATGTAGGAATCCCTCCGAACTACCAGGGGCGGGCCACTCCATTCTTTGTTGGGAAAGTATTCTCCCATGACTCCTGGTTGTCCGTCGGCGGTGGAATATGCGGACGGCGGGATGAGGGACTCCTGACGCAGAAAATTTGTGCCCTCAGCGTAGGTAACTTGCGCCGCGCCAAACTGCTTTTGGATGCCATCCAGCACGGTCGTAGTTCTGGACGGAGTGCCGCTGTAGTTCCCTGCCAAGACCTTTGCGGATGCGGCCAGCGATCCTACCACCGCAATGCGTTTGAGGTTCTGGGGGAGAGGCAGCACGCCGTTGTTCTTGAGCAAGACCAGGGACTCCTCCGCTATTTTCCGGGCAAGTTCCCGGTTCGTCTCGCTGGCAATCTCCGCGTCGGACATCTGGGAATATTTCACTATTTCCGGGGGATCGAACATGCCCAGTCGAAAGCGCGCTCGCAATAAGCGTTTGACTGCAGTTTCGATCTGCGCCTCGGTCAACAGTCCCTGGGATACGGCATCCAGATATTTCTTGTAGTCCGAGTTGTCCTTGACCTTCGAGTAGGAGTCGATGCACTCATTGTCGGTGCCCCGCTGCAAGGAGAGCGCGGCGGTTTCGGCAATCGTTTTCGTGAAGTGATGCTCACTGAAAATCTCGTCGACCGAGTCGCAGTCGCCGACAACATAGCCATCGAATTTCCACATACCTCGCAGGCTATGTTCGAGCAGAAAGCTATTCGCGCAGGCGGGCTCGCCGTTGACGCGGTTGTAGGCACACATGATGCTGCCGGCTTTGGCTTCGACGACCGCAGCCCTGAATGCCGGCAAGTAAGTGTCTTCCAGATCGTGACTCGAGACTTCCACATTGCGGTTGTGCCGTGACGGTTCCGGGCCGCTGTGAACGGCGAAGTGCTTCGGGGTAGAAATGACCCGCAGATACTTTGGGTCGTCGCCCTGCATGCCGCTGACGAACGCGACCGCCATCCTCGCCGCCAGGAACGGATCTTCGCCGTAAGTTTCCTGCCCCCGCCCCCAACGCGGATCGCGGAAGATGTTTACGTTGGGCGCCCAGAAATCGAGCCCCTCCAGTATGTCGCGCCGGCCAGCGCGCACCGCCTGGTTATGTTTTGCCCTGCCCTCCGTGGCAATGGCGGCGGCCATCGCGTGCGTCAGCGCAGTGTCGAATGTTGCCGCAATTCCAATCGGCTCGGGAAAGACGGTAGCCAAACCCGCGCCGGCAATGCCGTGCAGCGCTTCGCTCCTCCAGTCGTATTCCGGGATCTGCAAGCGCGGAATCGCTCTCGACTGGTTCACCAGTTGCGAAGTTTTCTCCTCCAACGTCATTCTCGACAGAAGATCATCCACTCGTGTATCAATGGGCTGTGAGGGATCGAGATACAGCGGGGAATCGTTCCCTTTGGACGCTTGCCCGAGGGACAGGCCGTTCAGAAAGAGTGTAAGCAGCGCTAGGATTCCCTTGACGCCAACCCTGGATCGGTATAGCATCCGCACATTCTAAGCGATTAGATGTTAGCCCGCCAAGCAGAATGCCGATCGCAAACGACAGCAACGACGAACAGCTACTCGAACGGTTTGGATACCATCAGCAACTGAGTCGCTCCCTCGGATACTTTTCGAGCTTCGCCCTTAGCTTCTCGGTCATCTGCATGACCTCTGGATTGTTTGCCGACTACGGCGATGGCCTGCGCGCCGGAGGACCGGTTTTTATCTGGAGCTGGCTGATCGTGGGGGCGGGGCAGTTCCTCGTCGCCATGGTTTTCGCGCAACTGGCGCGGCAGATTCCGCTTTCCGGCTATGCCTATCAATGGACCCGCGCGCTTGCCGGAGACCGCATGGCCTTCTGGGCGGGCTGGATCATGATCGTGCAGTTCATCACGGGAATGGCAGGCGTCGCATATGCGCTCGCCAG
>Ga0210398_10001316_pt1 | contig 25900 bp, 21 predicted proteins | sample IncBWC4OmetaG_FD_161047 | JGI IMG/M metagenome (GOLD analysis project Ga0210398, IMG submission 161047) | Forest soil microbial communities from Barre Woods Harvard Forest LTER site, Petersham, Massachusetts, United States - Inc-BW-C-4-O | ecosystem: Environmental > Terrestrial > Soil >... | reverse complement strand
GACACCACCCGCCCCGCCTACGCCACCAACTCCACCCACGCCGCCTACTCCCCCTGCTCCGCCCGCACCACCGCGACTGGGTAGTTGCGAAGGCCGGTTGCCTCCGTTGATATTGGCGTTGCGATTGAAGCTATTGTTGATGTTGACATTGACGCTGCCGCCGCCCCAGCCGCAACCCCAACCCCAGCCGCCGCCCCAAAACGCGCCCATCATGATGCCGACGCCAAAAGCGATTGCCACGCCGGCCGCGTAGTATCCGGGCGGTGGATAGTAAATCGGCGGGTAGGGATATACGGGCGGCCCATATACCACGACAGGATCGTAAGAAGGCACGTATACGACTTGTGGATTCGACTGTTGAATAACGATTGTGCTCTTGCTTTCGATCACCTGAGTTTCGACCTTCTGCTGCTCGGTCGTTTTTAAATTGCCCTTGTCCTGGGCCTTCTTGCGCATCCGCTGCACGGCGTCCATAACGTCTTTTTGCTGTGCCAGGAACGCATTGCCGAGGTCCGTCGTCCATTGAATGTCATCTGCGAGGCGCTTCACCAAATCGGGTAAAGCAGCCATAGCCTGGACGCTTGGGTCCCAGTCCTGCTTGGCCACGGCATCAGCGAGTGCTTTGTCTTTCAACGTAGGGTGCTTCACAAGCCACTGTTGAAGTTGGATAAGTTCCAGCGGATAGGTGGACGCAGCAAGAGTCTGGGCGAGCATGGGATCCGGATAGAGCGCGATTGGTGCGACGAGGGAGTCGAGTTCGTCGGGGGGAATTTTGGTAGCCTGTGCTTGTGCTGGAGAGCTCGGAGGAGCGGTTGTTTGGCTTCCGCCCGTATAGGTAGCGCTCGCCAGGGTGTCTCCTGGAATAAGAAGGACCACGCAGACCACGCTCAGCAGACGTTTAAGAATTCGACGAAATGTTTCTGGCTTCGGATTCATCGCTGGCTTCCTCTTTCGTTATTGAGGCGGCCCGGGGAAGTCCGCTCAAGCTCCCAGGCATTCCTCTCCATAAAGAAAACGATTTTGCGCAGATGCTTCATTTCATCCCACGTGAGCAAGAATTTTGACACGTGATGGAAAATACCTCACGACCGACGTAAGAAGAAACTAGGAAAACCCCTAATGCCTGAAGCGCTTTGGCTTTCTTCGACGACAGGATTACAAGCCTTGGCTAACAAGGAAACGCCGATAGCGCCTGATGTGGTGCGACTGAAAGCGCGAGAGCAATTTACTCCTCCCGCTGAGGCGCACTACGGAAATCCCTTACGTCGCTCCGATGAGTTGATATGGGGATTTCCCTAGTTTCATCGGAATCGGCGCTCAGTGTACGTTCTCCTCAATCGAGTTCCGTGCTCCAGAGGAGAAGAAAATGGCGACGCAGGCAATCGCATCCGCAAAAGAGGCAGACTGGACCAAACCCGCAGCGATGGCGATCCCTAAAGAGGGATATTTCAAATTACAGAATGGCAGGTACGGACCGGTCTATCCAAAGTCACCTGCCTGCTATGGCTTTACGATCATCGCGAAGATCAAGGCAGGACGCGAGGAAGTCATCCGCGAATACGGCAAGACCATCGAGAAGACAATCGCGGGGTTGCCGGAGGCTCTTGAGGTGCTCAAGCTTCACTATCTGCGATGGGTCCTGTTCGACATCGGACAAGATACGTATTTCATGTACCAGGGAATCTTTGACACGGATTTCGATAAGTACACAGAGGATGCAGTGTCGCTGTTCTCCAAGTACGGTCTCAACACTGTCTTTGAGAATCTGGAAGGGTTTCCCGAGGATTGGAAGACCAATGCACCTGCATTCGTTCAGTTCGTTCGTGACCACCAACGCCCGAGTTTTCTTGAATACGGAGAGTATCCCTATGTCTCCGCAGACGAGATCAAGAAGGCACTGAAGCTCAAGGCAGCGTTTTCCGGCATGCTCGATCTGATGCAGTAGCCGAGGCCGTGTCTTTTCTACCAAGAAAGCCCTTCAGAAGCACTTGAGGAGCCGCAATGCTCGAACTTGAGGACATTCAACATTTCTTGATTTCGCGGCCCTCAGCGCTGGCCGCGAGATACGAGTTCCTCGCGTTTCGCCGGCCTGGTGCGGGGCGTGAATGGCTGAAGGGAATTCTGGATAAAGTTGGAACGGCAAAGGCGCTCGCTTCAGGGAACCCGGGAACGAGATGGGTGACGATAGGCTTTACATGGAATGGCCTACGAGCGCTCGGCGTCGATCACGCTGCGCTCGCGACCTTCCCCGAAGAGTTCCGCCAAGGCATGGCTGCCCGTGCGGAGATCCTCGGCACAACCGGAGCCAACCACCCGGAGAACTGGGTGGGTGGGCTGGCGAGTGAGGAACTTCACGCCATCGTGATTCTCTTCGCACGCGATGTTGCAGAACGCGAGCGATGCAGGCAGGAGCATCGGGAGCATCTCCTACAGTGCGATGGCGTGAAGGTCCTCTCTTCGCTGGATATGGAAGCGATCCCTCCATTCACCTACGCTCACGAACACTTTGGGTATAGAGACCGGCTCTCGCAGCCGGTCATCGAAGGAATTGGCGAGGAGCCAACTCCCGGCTCCGGTCCTGCAATCAAACCCGGCGAGTTTTTTCTGGGCTATCCGGATGAAGATGGACCGCCTGCGGGATTGCCGCAGCCGGCGATTCTCGCCCAAAATGGCAGCTATATTGCATATCTCCGGATCGAAGAGCACGTTGGTGCATTTCGCGATTTTCTGCGGCAACAAGGCGACACGCCCGAACAACAGGAGTGGGTTGCTGCCAAGCTAATGGGGCGCTGGCGTAGTGGAGCACCGTTGGTTCTGTCTCCCGACAAAGATCACCCGGAGCTTGGCGGAGACATGCAACGCACCAACGATTTCAACTACGGCAAGATGGACCCATACGGTTACGGCTGTCCGCTCGGGGCGCATATTCGCCGCATGAATCCGCGAGATACCGCGGTCAACATGCAACGGAGAAAGATGATTCGGCGTGGAGGGACTTACGGCCCGCCGTTGCCCGAGGACAAACCCGACGACGGAATCGAACGAGGCATCGCAGCGTTTGTCGGCTGTGCGAGCCTAGTCCGCCAATTTGAGTTCGCGATGAACGTCTGGACGAACGATCCCAATTTTCATGAGCTAGGCAATGAGCGCGACCCGTTTGTCGGCACGCAGGACGGCACATTTGATATGACGATTCCGAAGCGGCCCATCCGAAAGAAGATTGTGGGACTGCCGGCATTCACTACCATTCGCGGAGGCGCCTACTTTTTCCTGCCCGGCATCAAGGCATTGCGATATCTGACGGCGCTGTCATGACGACGCGCCAATGTATGGCAGAAGGCGCATTTGGATATGTTCTCAAGGTCTTTAGAAAAGCACTTGAGGGAGGCGTCGACCGACTCACTCGACTAGGGATTCCCCCAGTTGCTGAGACTGGACGTGCTACTTAGCATTGAGCCGGAAAAGCGGGATCTGACATGGCGGTTTATATGGGCAGACATTGCGTGACAGGAGAAGACTACATGCTTGCTAACCTAAGAATTCGACACTTCGCAAGTGGAATCTTTCTTTTGCTTGGGCTGCTTATGATCGCTAGTGGCTACGGGTTTGGACAGCGACCGAATGTTGAAACCATCGACGCAACAGCCTTTGGCACAAGCACACAGCTCGGAAGAAACTTCGGCATCAAAATCATGATTTATGAGTTCTCGAGTCCTGAGGACAGAGACGTCCTCGTACAGGCATTTCAGAAAGGACAGAACGACGGACTGATGAATGCTCTCGAAAAGATGAAAAGCGTGGGTCGAATAATGATCCCCGGCACAGTCGGATACGATCTTAGCTACATTCGGGAGATCATAACGCCCACTGGCAGGACCATCCGCTTTGTCACCAACCGCAAGATCGCTTTCGGTGAAGCCTATTGGGACACCCAAACGAAGAGTTTCAATCTGACTGCCGGCGAAATCGTCTTGAATGATAACGACAAGAGCAAGAGTAGCGGTGTTCTTTTCCCTGCCGCGCAGCTCATCGTCAATAACGAAGGCGAGTTGCAGTTCGAGCTTAACCAGAATGCCTGGAAGCTGACTAACATTATCGAGTGGAAGTGAAATCGCGCTGCGGATCTGCCTATGACTATCAAAGTTCACCGACGATTCAACACTGGGAGTGCATTGCGCTTATGGACTTGCATCCTCCTCCTGACCGGGGGACTTGCACAGGCGAAGAGCAAATACATATGTGAAGAGCCACAGCCCGAGACGATGTGCAATGCGGCCAACACCTGCGGTTCTGCTTCGTCTCCATGCACGATTAACGTCACCAGGTCAGCCAGCTCCGCCAATGTAAAACCTAGCATCTCGAACGCGAAGAACAACCAATTTTTCTGTATCAAGACCGGCACTACGGTCGTGTGGATGAGCTCGAACAAGAACAACGGATTTACCGTCTCGTTCGGTACTGATTCGCCGTTTGACCCCGATGACCCGATCATGGGTGGCGGAAAAAAGCAGGTGACGACGAAAGCAAATACTCCGGGCTGCTACAAGTACGATGTGGGCGCGTTCCGTTCCGGAACAGTTTATGGAATGAGCGGCGGCACTAAGCCGGAATTAGTCATTCTGCCCTGACCTCGTAAGGAGGGCGACAAGAAAATAACTTCCTGCAACCCGTCGCAAAGCGTCCCGGCATCACGAAGTAAGTTTCATATTTTCCGGCACACTTACTCCACGTTGCTCAAAGCCAACGGGGATGATGTCAACCACATGGCGCTTTGGAGCTCAATTATCCCGAGTTAGCAATCACGCCGAGAACGGAGAGAGTTATGAACCAATTCTGCCGGCTTAAAATCCCATTTGTTGCGGTTCTGTCGCTCATCGGTTTTATGTTGCTGGCCACAATAGTTACTGCCCAGACCGCAAAGGTGGAGGGTCTGATCCAAGGGCGAAGCGGCGACACCATGATCCTGAAAACTTCGGAATCGCCGAACCTTATTGCGGTCCTGTTGACCGATAGTACCGACGTAGCCCAAGTGCAAGGAGTGTTCAAGGCCCGCAAAAAGGATATGTCAATGGCTGCTCTCATTCCTGGTCTGGCTGTCAAGGTTGAGGGCACCTACAACGATCAAAAAGAATTGTTAGCTACAAAGGTCAGGTCCAAGGGCAATGATCTGGAACGGGCCCAGGCCATCGATGCCGGTATGCACGAAACGAAGGCACAAACTCAGCAGAACCAAGAGGAGTTGGAAAGGCAAAAAGCGGCCTTAGAGCAACAGCAGGCACAATTGGCTGAACATCATGCCAAGATCGCCGCAAATAAAGCAGCCATCGATGCCGCGGTCACGCGCTTCGGGCAACTGGATGATTACTATATTTTCGATGAGCTAACAGCGTACTTCGGGAATGGTCAGGTCAAAGTTGATCCCAAATACAACTCACAATTAATGGCGCTGATAGAAAAGGCTAGAACGATCGAAGGCTACATGATCGAAGTCAAAGGTTTTGCCTCTGCCAGCGGTAGTGCCGCCATGAACCAGAAACTCAGCGAAGACCGAGCCAACGCCGTGACCAACAACCTGATTCAACAGGGTCGCGTTCCCCTCACCAAAATGCTGGCCCCGGGTGCGATGGGAGAGAGCGAGCAAGTCGGCAACGCCAAAAGCACGGAAAGTGAAGCTGAGAATCGTCGCGTAGTGGTGCGAGTTCTGCAAAATAAAGCCATAGCCGGCACATTGTAAAGAATCAGCGTGTGAAATCACGGCAATTAGGCCATCGTTAGGAGGAGGGTCATGGGGACACAGGTGGTTCCATACGACGGAGGGATTCTTTAAGAAAAAAGATGGACGATACGGCCCGGTCTGTCCCAGCCTCTCTTCATCAAGCTTGATTCTTCAAATGCCTAACCCGAACGGAACATGGAGAGCAGTTATGAGCAGCGTAATACAGCCACCGCGCACGTACAACCAGAACCATATTCCTCGGAATTACATTCGAGGTAAGCGGCGGGTTTCTATCTACTGGACATGGAGTTATCCCTGGGAAGCGAACCGGGACCTCACTGAAATGGATAACCGCTTCTCGACGATGACCGAAGTCCGGCGAGTAGCGTGGCCCGCCTATGAAACGACCGAATGGGACGCGATGCACTTCATGCAGGGAATTGCGGGGACGCTAGAACTCTTTCATCGTTCAACGATAGCGTTTCAGAAAATTGTTGGCGAAGTCACCGGCCATCCGGTTGCCGTCTATCAGCGGATTGATCAGGCAGGATACAAGGTCCCGATAGATGATCGGGTTCTGGACGACACGGACACACTGATGGTGTTCGGCCTCGACCACTTGGTTTCAGAGCAGGAGGCTGCGCCGGAGGAAATTGCGGCCATTCGCGAGTGGCTGAAACGCGAAGGGACATGTCTGTTGCTCGGGCCACATCATGACGTCGGATTCACTACGGACATGCACCAGCGTCAGATGGAATACACTCACCACGGCGACGCGCTCGTCCCAAGGCAGCAGCGCTTCGGACAATACACCCGTTCCATAATGACGGCACTCGAAGTTCCAGTGATGAATCAGTTTGGGCTCCGCCCGGCGGTCGTCAAAGGCAGTATGGAGATCATGCCACTAACGGTCAACAAGGACCTGGACGAACTTGGCTTGCTCAATGGGGTCACCACCTTCAACTTCCACCCTCACTTGCCGCACTATGCGTTAACTACCGATGATGGAAAAGCCGCCCGTGTCCTGACGCGTCAAGCCATTGACCTGGATCGCCCTCATCCGTTCACAGTAGCGGGGAACAGGGAGTTCAACTCCTGTATCTGGATGCCCCCTAGTGACCAACGTGCCGGGCACATCTTGCTGGCGGACTCCACGATCTTCACGACATTGTTCGGCGGGACAGAAAGCCTGGAGAAGTTCTGGAGAAATTTCGCCAGTATGTGACGCAACTAGCAGCTGAGAGCCATCTCAAGGCTGCTTCGGCGCGATCAGCCACTGGTGGTCGCATTGTGAAGACCGTATTTCGTTCGATCTCATGAGGGGCCTGGATAAACGCGGGAGACGGAGGCTATTGAAAATCCGTGAGAGCACATTTCCGCCTGCTTGGATCATATCGGTGGGTTTGGTCGTGGCGGTCTCCGCCTTCGCTTCGCACGCCGAAGCGCAGGTTAGAGGTGTGTACCCCCTGGGGATGAGCGCTACCAACTCCGGAGTTACCCCTGAATCTGGATTTACCTATTCCAATATGTTCCTCTTTTACTCCCGTGACCAACTGAAAGGTCCGAATGGTGAGATCTTGGCGACCGGACAAAACTCAGTGATGATGGACATGAACAGCTTCGTATGGGTGAGCAAGAAACAGATAGGAATATTGGGCGGCCCAAAATTTTCAGTTTCGGCTACACTACCCATCGCAAACAACTCGCTCACCTCGGACGTTCAGGGAGCAATCAGCGGCGGCGGTGGATTCGCTGATTCCTTCTATCAGCCGTTTATCCTCGGCTGGCAGAAGAGGCGTGCCGACATACGGGCAATCTATGGCTTCCTCGCGCCTACAGGCAAATTTGACTCCAGCAGTAGCAACAACGTCGGTTCTGGCTATTGGACGCAGGTTGTAGCGGCTGGCGAAACCTTCTATCTGACCAACAACAAAGCGACCGCATTCTCTGCCTTCCAGATGTACGAATTCCACGGCACACAGGAGGGCACCCAGATCCATCCCGGACAGACCCTTAGCCTCGACTATTCCCTCACGCAACGTCTCCCACTGCAAAAAGACTTGCAGCTGCAGCTCGGCTTAGTCGGCTACGAACAGTGGCAGACCACCGACAAAAGTGGCCCAGGCGTCACGACCACTGAAGCAGCCGCGCACTACAGAGTCAACTCTCTGGGTTTCGCTTCCTACGTTATCTTACCGGAGCGGAAAGTTAACCTGGGCGCTAAGTACTTTAAAGAATTCTCGAACAAGTCGACGTACCAAGGGTATTCGTTGCAGATTGCGGCCGCAATCACCTTTTGAGAGCGACTGAGAGTGAAGAGTTTATAAGTTCCGTGATTGCTAGATGCAAAGCGATCTTGCGGGATTGTTTGCCCGATCGGCGCGATAATCTCTAAAGGAGTTTTTACCCCAACTCCCACTTTTCCACTAGTATTGCCGGACCGCCCCTCAAAGGTTGAGGGGAACAGTCAAAGCATAATTTTGACAGCCTCGGTCAGCAATTCGTCGAGCGGCATGATCGTGAGCAGCAGCGGAGCAAAAGGGGCAATTGTGACGACGAGCAGCCGGGCCACATCGTCCCTCGCGAAGGGAATGGTGCCCATCTCACGAATAACTGTAAAGCTGCTATCGAGATCAGCGAGTGACTGCAGATCATTGGTTCCCAATAACTCTTCGTCACTGAATTTAGTTTGCAGCCACTTTTGATTAAACTTCGTGACATATGAAGAGGCCAAGGCCCCATATTCTTTGAGCCCTTCGCGTTTGGCGTGTGCAAGTAGTGGTGCGAACACGAACAGAGGGGCCAGAATCGCGACAACGAGGAAGCTGACAACCCAAACAATGGGCAGCTTGAATGAAAGCAACGATCTGCCTTCGAAGAAAATACGTTCGGCGATCTGGCCTGAGGCCAACGCACCTTGAGCAAATAGTAATGGCATGAAGGCATAGGTCGATTTACCGAGGAACCCCAGCCCACCTGCCCGATCGGGGTGTGCTGCGAGCAGCTGAAGCTTCAAACGTGAAACTCGGAACAAAAACCAGAACCAGATGAAGAGGCGTAAATACCAACGCAACCAGATGAACTGAAAGATTGGCAGGCACACGAACGCAAACCAGTAGCCTGCCAGTGTAAAGTGCATCCGCCCGCCCTCTGACGACGCGTACCAACTCGTGACTTCAATAGCAATACGATGCCTCCAGATCCAAATGCCACCTGTAAACACAAAGGCAAGAAGTGCAATCTCAGCGATCACTGAATTGCGCAGACGCATGACAGAGTCAATCGCCGCGTAAAACTTTGGGAGATCTGCCGACGTGACGACTTGGCCTTCAATAAACCTTTTAACCGCTGGCCCAATGCGTTGGTGAACAACGGCCTCGCCCAGGATCATCACTGGCAACGCGACAAGAAGTCTCACCTGGGTCAAGACATCGCGAGCAAAAGAAAGTTTTGTTCCGCCGAGGAAATGAGCTTCAAACCAGGATAGAACTGCCAGCGGCACCCAGCAGAGAAGAAGCAAGAACACGACTTGGCGACGAAGAAATAACTCCAGCTCAGGACCTGTTAAGTGTGCCAGTCTGAACATCTGATAGAGCGGCCCCCCCAAAACGAGAGAGAAATTACTCGGTTCATCTAATGGTGCAGGTGCAACCATAAATCACCTCACTTTCCAGTTCGGGCGGAAGCACAACGTGACCGTGTGGTCTGAGCGCCTTTGACGGTGGTTACCTCCAGAGCCAAAGCCAGCTTTCATCTATCGCTTCGATGTGTGCTTTAGGACGGGTCGGTCCTTCGGGGGGACCCACTCGGAATGCGACTCCCGCAAGACCGAGCGGCCGAGGTCTTTGCCGGCCGCATGCCGCTTCTCCCAAGGAACAATCTTGCTGCCCATATCATCCTTTGGCGGTAGATTAAGGTTCGCTCTTGGCATGGCCCCCTCCCCTGATGTCGATTGCTCTCTCGTCCCCCCTGTTTTGGTCCTTTTAACGCGGTTCTGCACCGTAAATCTGCTCTCCTTGCCCGCCTTGGTTCCTCGAGACGGGCATGCCATCGTCAATGCCAGTGTCGGCACGTTCATCCGCGGGAAATATACTGCATTGCTTCTCATCGATATGTCCCCTGCGCAACCCCTTTGCCGACAAACAATCACTCCCATCTCAGGGTCTCCTGAGAACCAGGTACCAATACCCGCTATCTGTTGCCAAAGGTCCAACTGAGTCCAGAACTGGTACCGTAATCGCTCTTCGAGAATGTTGCCGGAGGGCGAGTGTCCCAGCTTCCGTAGAACGAAAAGTTCCACGAGAGGTCGTTGACGAGCTTGATATAGTAAACCGCATTCGCATTGAAATGGACACGTCCGGGCCCGGTGATTGCCGGTATGAGAGAGGCCGAGACATCCAAATTTGTCTTTTTGAATTTGAATGCTTTGATTTGAGTGGCGACGAGGCCGACTGCCGTGTTCTGGCTTCCCTGATCGACGATATTCGGCCCGTAGCTGGCATTTTGCCAACCTAATCCGCCAAACAAAGATATGCTTGCGCGATTTGTGTTCTTTAGGTAACGTCCAACCCCCGCCGCAAGCGTTGTTTGCAGATCGATCTGTTGGACCGAGCTTTGCAGAAAGGAGGCAGTACCAGCATAAAACCAATGGTTCCAGTGCAGAAGCCTCGTAGCGTCTATGTCGGCCTGGTTTCGGGTTGTCACGTTCGAAACACTATTTGACGCTAAGGAGGAGTTGAAGTCGACCTGACTGGACCAGCGTTCTCTGGTATACACCACCTGAGAGCTCAGGTTGAACTGCGTCGATTCATCGCCTTTTGAATATAGAAGCCCAGTATTGATAGCGCCATCGAACCGATGCCAAAAGCTTTGAGAGATTGGGTTCAATTTGATGATCTTACGTTGGGCGACTTCCACTTCCTTCACAGGAGGTTCGACAATTTCAATTTTGATAGGAGGATCATTGGAGACTCCTGTTGTTGCTATCTTCCCGGTGTATACCATTCCGCTTTCAGTTTTGACTACAAACAGCCGACTGCTCTCGAGCTGGGCCACCTCCGACCACTGCACCGCGATATTGCCGTCCACATAATCTAAACTGACTAAAAGTGTGCCGCCGCTGAGTCCTTTGATTTCACCCGAGAAACGATCCCCATTTTTCATCACGATCAAGTCCTTCTTTTCCTGAGCAAGCAGCGGCGACGAGCAAAGGAAGATGCAGCCGAGAATGAGAGCTCGAATTGCCATAAAGGGTTCCTGTCTCGATGCAGCTTCACCGACCGGCACTCTAGGTGACATTCTGTGTGAGCCAGCACGTCCCTATGCGCCGGCGATTCCCTCATTCTGAAGTAACCCCCTGACCATCACACAGCGATTCTGTTCCTGGCGATCAACCGTCTTGTCACTGCCTACCTGTCTGCTTTCGCCCCTCGCCCCGGGCGCGCCAACCTGTCGCCAATGACCTGAGGCTCTTTGCACAACTACACATATCTTTATGCGGAATAATTGGTGAAAACAATGAGGGAAATCCCTAAGCATGAAAGGCCTGGCACTAGTAAATGAAAACAGGGCACAGTTAGTGGTTTACTCTTCACGAATGATTTCCAAGTCACCTGACCCGCCGTGCAGTTTCAGTGGTCCCGAATCCCTCACCCGCTACGTCGTCCCGCAAGGCCTCATCACCATCGAAGACATTGGCCTCACCGACCGAAGGCTTGCCGCTTACCAGTGTGAAGACTTGATCCATCACAGGGATGACAGGAGAATTCTTCGCCAGATTGAAGCGACCGCTTGTCAAATAGGTAACCGCAATCCCCACCATGACATAAGGTTGAAGGACCGCAATGGGAACGACGTACCCCTTTGTCTTCACAAGCGACTCGAGCACGCCTCGGGGCATATGACTTCGCGGGGTGTCGCCCGGCACCTGCGGAATCACGAACTTCCTGAATTCAAGCGATTCGTGATGATGCGCGTAACCCGCGAATGCCTTGGCAATTTGTTTGGGCGTCGTAATTGCCACATCTGCCGTGATACTCCGGTGTACCGCTCCCGGAAAATAGAAATTGAGAACGCTACGTGAAAAGTCGGCGCAGTTCTTCGTAAAAAGATTGAAGTGGCTTTCGTTTCCACGGCTGTTGAAGTCGGCTATCAGATTGTCATCTTGCTCTTCCCCTGTCTCCACCTCGAAACTATAGATCTTCCGCGTGTACGCCACGCCCAACAGTTGAGGCCACACCTTCTTCCTATCGTCCCCTTGAGTGATAGAGGTTAGATCTTCCAAATGAGCATCGGCATATTCGTCCCGCATCCTCGCGACGTCAGTCTTTGCGGCCCACTCGGGCACGTCCTCCACTCGTTCCACAGCGTAGAGATACGGCAGCAGCGGTATGGCAACCCAATCAAGTCTTCGAATACCTGAATAGCGGCTGATCACTGCGCCCGTTTCGTCGGGGCCACACCGGCGCAACACAGTCGGTGATTCAGCGCAGACGCGATTAAGATAAATTGCCGAATGACCCGTTGGATTGACACTGCCGAACAATCCGTACGGCTCCTCGATCAGAAGCGCGATGTTGCCGTGCGCGCTTCTCGTAGCGGCCAACGCCACCACGACCCACATTGCGAAACCAAGATTGCAGCGCTTCATATCGGTCACTCCTGCTATACCGCCGAGTGTTCTGAGGAAGAATTCGACATCATGGAAGCCGCTAACGTTCTAACAATCACCTCAAGACCTTGTTTTCCGCGCAAGCAAGGATTGAAGTGACCTCCTGACCACCACACGGCGGTTCTGTTCTTGGTCGTCAGCCGTAGTGTCACTGCCTACTTGTCTGCTTTCGCCCATCGCCGCGGGCGCGCCAAGCTGCCGGCCAATGACTTGAGGCCTTTGCGCATCTTCATATATCTTGATGCGGAATGATTGGTGAGAACAATAAGGGAAATCCCTAAGCATGAAGGGCCGCGGCACTACTAGTAATTAAAACAGGACACAGCAGTGGCTCGATGGCAGAGATGAGTCACACACACCGATAGTGTCTGCGACCTTCGACCACTTTGTCTCGAAGCCTCGCAGTTCCGACGATTGGCTCGGATCGTCCTACACGGCTCACTGCATTCCGGACGACTCCAGGGCGACATCTGCGGGGGCTTTTCCGCGACGGAGGCGGTAGAGCGTCGCTCATCCATCCGCATCACGCGTCAGCTTCGACAGTCACACCACCAGCAAATTCTTATTCCATCGCGTCCCTTATTTTTCCCTTTCTTTCTTGAAATCGAGGACTGTCTCGAATGTGCCGGTATGGTACACGGCCGAACTCCACGGCACACTCAAAATGAAGAGCGAATTCGGATCGCAGCCGACGACGCTGACGTTAAAGGCCGCGCTGGCAGTGCCGCTCGTCGCAATATCGCCAAGCGCAATCGGGAAACTGCCCGGGGCGGTAATCTTTGGGCTGCACCGCGGCCCCAAGATCTGCGTAAGCTTGAAACCGTTGAGCAGTGTCGTATAGGCCGGTCCCACGTTTCCGTTGGTCGCCGTGATTGTCACTACGCGTGTATCCTGCTCGCTGGCTACCGCCGAGGCCGAGAACCTCAGCCCATGGCCGGGCAACCGAGTGCGATCCACAATGCCCCAATAAGCGGGTTTGGCCTGCAATCCCATGTCGAACGGCAGTGGATAGTCGGTTCGAGCAACCGGGAAACCGTCGAGCCAGGTGTCGTCGTCGGCGAAACCCCAGAACGTAACGGCGCTTAGCTTTCCTTTCAATCGCCGCAGCGCTTCAAAATAGTGCGCATAGAGCCAGCCCTGTTCCGCCAGAACCGACGGTGGAATATTGCCGCCATAGTTCGAAGTCGTATCGCCGGCGTTGTAGACGCTCATGTCCATCTCGGTAATTTGCTGCTCGAGCCCGGGGAACTTGTCCGCCACTTTGTCGATTGCCTCGACCATTGCCTCGGTTGACGGGAAGTTGATTGCGTTATGCATCTCATGTCCCACGCCGTCGAGCGGAATGCCCCGGGTGCGCAGGTCCTTTACCACTTGTACCAGGCAAGCCAGTTTGTTTGGATCGGTGGTGCTGTAGTCATTGATAAACAGCTTCGTCCCAGCGGGCGCATACTGTCTTGCTGCCTGCAGCGCGATATCGATATAGCTCTTCCCGAGAACGTTGTAGAACGGACCATGAGCGAGGCAGTCCGATTGCGTAGGATCGAGCGGCTCATTGACAACGTCCCACACATACACCTTATTGCCAAAGTGCTGCACCTCGTTTTGAATATGCTCCTGGATATTCGCCGTTACTACTGCCTGATTCGCCGGGGAATTCGTCCCATCGCCCGTAGCGTAGGCAGGAGTCTGCGCCCCAGTCGCCCACACCAGATTATGCCCGCGTATCTTCATGCCGTTGCACACCGCGAGACCGACCTCGCTATCAGCGGTGTCGTAAGTGAACGTGCCCTTCGTCCCCTCAACCGAGCTCCACTTCATATCGTTTCCGGAGACGAGGCTGTTGAAGTGCATCGTGAGCAATTGCGCGTGCGGTCCTGACAGGTCGGTCGTATCGACCTCCGCGCCGACAGGGAAAAACTCCGAAAGACTCTTATAGATCGAAGGAATGTCAGTCTGAATCGTCGGTGGTGCAACGTACGTTAACTGGAAGTCGTCAACGTAGAACGACACCAGGTCCGTGCCCGACGCCGGAACTGTTTGCAGGTACAGAAACGCCGCGCCCGCATCGTAGCTGCTCGCCATGTTATAACCGTGGACGCTGATCTCGTGCCAGTTCCCGTCCGCAGGCACAGTAATCCCTGGATAAGGCGTAATGCTGGGGAAGCTCGTATTGCCTTCGAGCGTGGTCTGCAGACTCATATTGATCACGTGGTTCGAACCGTCCGTCGGCACCAGCATCACCCACGCACTGAGGTTGTACTGGGAGCCGTTGTACATCTTGTTGCTCACATTAATCTGCGGCCCATCGTAGTTCGCCGTGCGCCCAGTCGTCAGCAGACTATGCGTTCCGCTGTGCGCCGCGGCAGTCGAGTTGGTCACCATGGAATTGCCCGTACGCGAACTCCACCCGTCCAAACCGCCGTCCTCAAAGGTCGACGTGATTCCCGTATTGTCCTGCTGGCTAGGATTCGGCGGCGGCGGCGAAAGCTCGCCGATCACCACGTCGCTGATGTAGAACGAATCTGTCGCACTACTCGACTGGAAATAGAGCGTCAGACTCGTAGGCGGTCCAGGCAGATTGCTGAAGCTGAAGGTTCCCTGCACCTTCGTCCATGCCGTACTCGACAGCGGTGCCGAGGTCGCAATATTGCCGAAGGTTCCTGTCGTAGCGCAGTCTGCTGTCTTTGTCGAAATCGTCACAGTCGGACTACTGCTGTCCGGCGATGCGAGCAACACATAAGCGCTCACCTGGTACGTCGCGCCAGCCACCACATTCGGCACTGTCAGCAGGTTCAGGCTCGGCCCCATAAAGGTTGCCGTCCGGTTCGTGGTCAGAAGCGCCTGCTGGTCGCCATTCGGATCCAGCACTGGTGGCGTGGTGTTGGCCAGCGTTGGTGGTCCGAACGGAGCCCACCCATCCAATCCGCCATCGGCGAAGGTATACGTCGCAACCGGCGTTCCGCCCGGTGGTGGGGCGGTCTCCGTAATAGTCACATCGTCCAGATAGAACGACTGGGCCGTCGTCGGCCCCACCAGTTGTGCATACAGCGTCAAGCCGGTCTCCGTCGAGCTCACCGTATAGCTTCCGCCAATCTGCGCCCACCCTGAGCTCCCCACGGGAACCTGGAACGCACCGACCGTATCGAAGCACGTGCCGCCCGAACAAGTCGGGTCGCTGCGCTTGATCGTAAAGTTGGCATTGGTCGCAGTTTCTCCGGCAGTAAGCTGCACGAAGCCCGTGATCGTATATTTAGCGCCTGCCTGAAGTACGCTGCTCACATTGATCGACGGCCCACCCGCGCCGCCAGAGCCCGTTGTCGTCAGCAGACTGAACGACCCGCCATGCGACGCGGCATTCGCCGCGACCGGAGTTGTCGCACCATTGAACGAACTCCAACCATCGGCGGTCCCGTCTTCAAAACTGTAAGTCGCTACAACTTGAGCATTTAGGCGGCTGGCACAAAGAACAGCGAGAAGAGAGGTCAAGCAGAAAAGCCACGCGCTCCAGTTTAGTAAGGCACGCTCAGCGTATTTAATAGTTGTACCTAACATAATCAACCTCCCTTAATATGGCTGTAACAAATATTGTTCTTCTGCAGCGATCATGCGCGCGGTGCAGCGAAATCATCAATTAATTCGGCGGCTGAGACGCTAAGACATCATCCTCACGGCTGTCAACACTTCTTTGCACTTTTCCCTTCGCGTCCCAATAAGGTTCGGAAAACGAATTAATTAATTAGGAATACGAACAATATAAAAGGGACACTTTCACCCTGGGATAGCTTGGCTTGGGAACCGAAAACTATCTGATCTTTGAGTTGGTTACGCAAAATCGCCTCGGTACGGGTGAGTGCATTGGCGACGTATCGTCGTTCGAGAGCTGTTTCCGGATCGACCGAGGTTTTCCGGATGTTTGCGCTGCATCAGAAAAACCTCGAGTGGCGCCGGAGTGCATTCTGTCGCCAGCCGTTCAGGCAATGAGTTCACCGCCTGTAGCGACTACGAGCGTAATGGCGCGCATGACAACCTAGGTGCATTTCGCTTCAGGGAACGGCGGCAACAAATCTATTGTCGTTGCATCGCTCCATATTGTTGTAGCGATTACATCGAGCGCCTACAACACAAACTACGGACAGCGCCGCTCTCAAGACATTCTATGGAAGATTCTCGCAGCTGCCTCTCTTCAAACGAACCTCGCCCGATAGCCGGCGGCTAATGAGCAACCGACACTCGATGAGACTTGAGAGGCGGCCGCCTGTGTGATAGTCGGTATCAGTGATAAAGCAGGCCGATTTCAGGTCGGAATACCCCGTTACTGCTCGGAAGTCGGCGGGGAGGCAGGATCTCCAAAATGGAAGGCGAGGAGCGTGACGTCGTCCTCCGGTTCCCGGCCGGAGTCTAGGCCGGACCATCGCGACAACTTGTCGAGAAGTGCATCGACGAACTGTCCTACCGATAGGTCCTGATTCTCCTGGAGAAACTGCTTGAGGCGATCCAACCCGAATTGCTCCTCTGATCGGTCGGTCATTTCCAGGACACCGTCGGTGTAAAGCACACCCGAATCGCCCGCTTTGAAGGAGATCTCCATTGAAGTGTATGTCGCTTCGGGGAAGGTACCAAGGAACAAACCGTTCTCGACGAAGTCGCGGGCCTCCCCTGCCGAGTGGTCCATAATAACGAGCGGCGGGTGCCCCGCCCCCGCATAAAGGAGTCTTTGCCTTTCTGTGTCTACCACCACATACACCGCGGTGACGAAGTGCCCCTGGAATTTTCCACACAACGCTCGATTCAGCCCGGCCAATACGCGCGCAGGCTCTAAGGCACATCCAGTTTGACCGTCCAGTGCAATCTTTAGCATGGAAGATATAAGCGCCGACGGCATGCCATGGCCAGATACATCCGCGACCAGAATACCGATCCGGTGTTCGTCGATCCGAATGAAGTCGTAGAAATCACCCGCCACCGACGTCATGGGAATATAACGGGCGGCGATGTCCAGACCCTTGATTGCCGGAATCTCGCGCGGCAAGATGGACAATTGAATCTGTCGTGCCGTGTCCATTTCGCACTGGATGGTCTGCAATTGCCTCGCTAGTTCTTCGCGTATGCCGCGGAGCACAAGGTGCGTGCGTACCCTGGCCTGCACGACCGCCGGCGAGAACGGCTTATGGATATAGTCGACCGCACCAACCTCAAAACCCTTCGTCTCGTCGTCAATCTCGGTTTGACCTGTCAGGAAGATCACGGGGATGTCCCGCGTACGGTCAGCTGACTTGAGACGGGCGCAAACCTCGTAGCCGTCCATCTCGGGCATTTTGACATCCAGCAAAATCAAATCGGGAGCCGGATCTTGATTGGCAAGTTCCAAGGCCTTCACGCCATTCGTCGCGATGCGGGTTTTGTAGATGTCTTTGAGGATCGAGTTCACAATCTGTATGTTCGCGGGTTCATCGTCGACTAGTAATAAGGTTTTCGCTTCGGCGCTCATCCCTTTACCTCTTCTGGATTTAAACTATGTTCTCTAACGATATCGTCCAGCTTCAACAGCGCCTCGGTGAAGTCGAAATTGCTCACGTCCGCACCAAGTGCATCCAATTGCGCCTTCTCGACTTGGCCGCCGAGGACGCTCCGCAGAGTAAGAAATGTCTCCTCCGAATCGCCGTCGCTTGCCTTAAGCTGGCTCCGCAGGCGTGTGATTTCGTGTGAAGCCGCGATGGGATCGAAGCTTTTCCTCGGTTCGATTTCGAGCACAAGTGTTTCCAACGGCAAAGCCTGCTCAATGGCATCGATCTGAGTGCGCAGGACTGAGGTGAAATCCTGAAGCATCGTAGAGGCCGCCGAATCGTTCTCTCGGATCGCCTTCTCCAACTTCTCGGCGGCGAATTGGACTGGTTTAATACCGATGTTGCCAGCGACTCCCTTCACCGTGTGGGCGATTCGTTCAGCCGTGCTGCGGTCACCGATATGCAGAGCGTCTGAGATCTGCAGCCCCGCGTCGCTGTGTTTCGCCGCAAACTTTATAAGCAGGTCACGGTACAGGCGACTGTTTCCACCCACTCGCTTGAGACCATCCTTGATGTCAACACCGTCGATTTCTGGAAGGTCCAGGAGATTTTGTAAGGACGCGGCCTCAACCTTCTGGGCCGAAGATTCGAAGGTACGATCGCGGTGCGGCTTTATCCACTTCATCACTGTCGCCAGCAGCGCATCAGGATCAATGGGCTTGCTGACATGGTCATTCATTCCCGCTTGCCGGCATATTTCGCGGTCTGCATCCATCGCGTTGGCTGTCATCGCAATGATCGGCAGATCGCGGAAACGTGGGTTAGACCTGATCGCTTTTGTCGCCGCGATCCCGTCCATTACCGGCATCTGCATGTCCATCAGCACGAGGTCGTAATCGTGCTCGCCCACCATCCGGACCGCAACCTCGCCGTTCTCTGCCAAGTCGATGGACATATGGGCGACTTCGAGCAGGCCCATCGCGACCTCCTGATTGAGTTCATTGTCCTCGACCAGCAACACCCGCGCGCCGCGTAGTTGGTCGAAGTCGAGGTTGAGGGCCGGACCGGCCTCGACTTCGCGTGCCGACGCTTGATCACCACTCAGGGCCTGGACGGCTGAGTCAAAGAACATCGAAGGAGTCACAGGTTTGATTAGCACGTTATCGAAGGCGGCTTCCTCAGCCTGCTTCATCACCTCTTCGCGACCGTAGGCCGTCACCATGACCAGGTGCGGTGGGACTGCCAGCCCCGGCAGTGCACGAATTTGTTTGCCTGTTTCGATACCATCCAGGCCGGGCATCTGCCAATCGACAAAGACGATTTCGTAGGGCTCGTTGCGGTTGGCCGCCTGTTGGACCATCTCGATGCCTTCGCGGCCGGACGATGCTTCATGCACCACGAATGTCATGCTTGCCAGCATGCTGGATTCAATCTCGCGGGCCTGCGAGTTGTCGTCGATTATCAGAACGCGTCGACCGCGAAGGTCGGGCCGGGGCAGACGCGTTGTGGTGGCATCGCCCTTTGCAAGATAGGCGGTAAACCAAAATGTGCTTCCTTTTCCCACTTCGCTGGTCACTCCGACATCACCACCCATTAGCTGTGCCAATTTTTTGGAGATCGCGAGGCCTAGCCCGGTCCCGCCATGTTGTCGCGTGGTCGAGGCATCTGCCTGTTCGAACGCCTGGAAGAGACGGCCCATTTGCTCGTCGGTCAGGCCGATGCCCGTGTCGCTGACAGAGAAGTAAACCAGGTGGCCGTTTTCGTCTTCTTCCTTGACGCGGGCCTTGACGACGATTTCGCCACGCTCTGTAAACTTGACGGCGTTGTTGCAGTAGTTGATAAGAATTTGCCCAAGGCGAAGCGGGTCGCCTTTCGCTTGTGTGGAAACTGCGGGGTCGATGTCGAAGATCAGCTCCAGGCCTTTGGCCGTGGCTTTCTCGGCGATCAGGGTGCTGACGTTTTCCAGCACCTTTTCAATATCGAAGTCGATGGCTTCGACTGATAATTTCCCCGCCTCGATCTTCGAGAAATCCAGTATGTCGTTAATGATGCCCAACAAGTGCTGGCCCGATTGCTGGATCTTTCGAACATAACCCTTCTGACGAGGATTGAGTTCGGTCTTCAGGGCAAGATGCGACATGCCGATGATGGCATTCATCGGTGTCCGGATCTCGTGGCTCATATTCGCCAGGAAGTCTGATTTGATCCGAGTGGCTTCTTCTGCCACCTCCTTGGCGCGTCGCAATTCTGCCTCAGATGCCTCCAAAGCCCGGTTGCCAGCCTCGAGTTCTTCTTTGCGGGCGATGATCTGGCGTTCGGAAATAGCAAGCTTTTCGGCCTGGGCTTGGGTCTGCTCGAGAAGCTTTCTTGTCCGGATATTGGCGGACAATATCTCCGAGTTCACGGCCAAAGCAGGCAACAATGCATCGAGCAGGGCCTGCTGGCGCTCCGATAGCGATGAAACCGGTGCCATTTCCAGCACCCCCACTGCAACTTCTTGACTGACCACCGGCATAAACAAGAGAGTATGGGGCGCAAGAGTTCCTATCCCGGTAGAAACGAGGACGTGGTCTCCCTCGGTTGCAGGGACCACCAACGGACGCCGTTCGACCGCAGACTGCCCCACCAGCCCTTCGCCCAAAGCAAACTCCAGGGGCTGGTTCGGAGCATCGAGCGCAAAGCCACCCACGCGGACAAAACGAGTGCGGCTCTCATTGGTGACATAGAGAGCTCCATAGAGCAGCGGGATGGACTTCGAGAGGCGTGAAAACAAGCATTTCCCAACCGCTTCAAAGTTCTCGGAGTATTGCAGCTGTTCGGTGATACCTGAGACTTCAGCCTTCACCCAGTGCTGAATCTCGCGCTCACGAGCATTACCCTGAAGTGTGCCCAGTGCGCGGCTGATAGCGCCGATTTCATTCGTCTGATTCAGATAGGGGATGGCTTGATCCAATCGTCCATCGGCAAGGGCCTGTATGCTGCCGCGCACGGTCAGTAATTCGCCAATGACTTGAGTCTGGACGACATAAAGGGTGAAGGTTAAAGTTGCCGCAAGGCCGAGGCAGACGATCAGCCATGTGATCAGAATGGCACGGTGAGTTTTTCTGGTGAGATCGTCAGATTGCCGGTCTACGGACGCTCGCAGGTCGTCCACCGAGTCGATGGCCGCTTGCCGCGCCTGTTGCAATTCGGCGCCCGCGTCCCCGCGTGTTAAACTCAAGGCCTTTTCGCTGTTGTTCGCCAAGGCAGCGGCGCGAATGGGACGTGCATCCGACATCGCCTTATCGAAAAGGGCCGCTGTGGCCTTGATTTCTCTAGCGTGCTCGGGGCTCTCAGCCATTGCTTCCGCCATACGTGTTTGAAAATCAGCGTAAATCTTGTCTAACTCTCCATCGATTCTTACTCTCCTATCGGGGTCGGGCTCGGTGATCTCTTCATAGAGGAAAAGACCGACTCGATTCGCATGTGCCCGTGCCACTGAAAGGTTCTGCAGAGCCTTGACGTCGTGATCGATCATGTCGCTATATTGCTTGTCGATCCCTTTGCTTGAAATCGACGAATAAAGTGTCGCGAGGACCACCAGCAGCACAAGCGGAAGCCCGGCAAGAAGCAGCTTGGTTCGAATTGTCAGATTCGCTAGTAGAGCCATCATTTTTCTCCGATCAAGCCCGGAGTCGATCCAGGTAGGGCGAACTGCGCGGAGGGCATTTCGCGTGACGAAACCTGCCGGGGGCGGTTCTGACACCCCGACTCAATTCAAACCAATTGGCCGCCGAACCGTACTCCAGCGTATGCCTTTTGCGAATCCGAATTCAAACCCCTCAAGACCTACCGACAGGGTTTGCCGAGAAATACTGGTTGAGTCCAGCAGCGACCTCTTTCAGTCCACGATCAAGATTGGTATCCAGCGCGGTAACGACCGCTGGGATGTCCTTGCTCTGTACCGCTTCAGACTGGGAGTAGAAATGCGTCCACAGGGTTTTGCCCGACTTACGGTCATAGAGTTCAAACTCCATAGACACGAGTCCAGTTATATTCGCGCCGTCGACCTCCGTGAATTCGTAGAGCCTGCCGCGAACCACAAATTGTCCGCTCGAATTACTCCCAAGGCTGGTTACGGACTGATAATCGCCTGACGCACTCAATATGCGTATCAATTTGTCTTTGACCAATTCGACTGGCGGCTCCGCCCAACGACTGTACTGGTACGCACCGATCTCGTTGGTGCCAACGCGGTAAACAATCGGCGTGTCACGATATATCTCCGCACCTCCAATCATTCCAACCAACAAAGGCAATGGGCGCGCGCTTGTCGAAAGTGTGGGCGCTACGGGGAGCCCCACAGTGTAATAGTGGATGGGCTTGCTTTTCTCGCACCCGTTTAGGCCCAAGGAGAGCGCGGATATAAAAAGTAATCGTGCCATTCGATGCATAGACAACCTCTTCCTTAGGCCCTCAATATTGCCTCAAGGGCCCTAAACTTTATTAACGCCTGCGTTCCGATACGCTTTTGCCGCCGTCAGCAGGGAACTAGTCGCTCGACACATCTTCGGTCGTCCCAAGTGGATGATCTCCTCATTTTTGGCCGGGTTTTCGGTCTTTCAGGTTGCTTCCGCGAATAAGCAATGAAGGGTTGCCCTTCAACTCATCCGTCAGTTCTTTCATGTTCTCGGTTGTAGCGCGGATATTCACTATGATCTGGTCGATGTTGTCCGCGTTGTCCTCCGTCGTATTCTTCAGTTGATCCAGGAGAGAGGACGCGGTAAGCATCGTCTCTCTAAGCTCGACGACGATTGCTCTGATGTCCGCGCGATTCTCTACTACTAGAGAGTCAACGTGCCCCAAGGTCGTGTTCGCCTCATCCATGGTCTTCTTGAGGTTGTCGAGCAAGGGGACCAGCTTCGCACTCGCTGCCTGCACGTTCGTTAAGCTAGCTGACACCTTTGGCCGGTCTTCAGCGAGCATGGCGTTCAAGTTGCCAAGGCTGCCACCTATGTTCGCGCGGTTCCTATCGTTCAGGAGATCGTTGACGCGGGCTATGGTCAGCTGCAGTTCGATGAGACGCTGGTTCAGGTTCTGCAGGGTCTGATTGGCAATCGGAGTCAGGCTGCCAATCATGTCGCCGAGGTCACCAAGTCCGAGTGTCTCGGCCGACTTGAGTTCGCTGCCAGGTGGGGCGAGTTGGCCGTTCTTGGTCCCGGTTCCGACCTCCACATAGTTATCGGAGAGGGCCCCCAGGGCGGAAATTTTTGCGATGCTGTCGGTTTTTACGGGAATGTTGGGGTGCACACGGAAGTCGATCTCAATGCGGGTCGAGTCTTTGGGATCCACATGCACTCCGTCGACCTTGCCGGCTTCCATGCCACCATAGCGAACCATAGCGCCTGGCACCAGGCCTCCGGCCGACTTGAAATAGGTATGATACGGGACGCCTCCGGATGAAAAAGTGCCGGATACGGCGAGAAGCGTTCCGATTAGCAGGGCAGCCGCAATCAACACAAAGAAGCCCACTAGCGTTTGTTCGCGCATACTATTCATAGCTTCCTCATCTTCGATAGCTCCGTCCTACTAGGTTCTCTTGGTCTTGTGGTCCGCGGTGAGCATCTGTAGGTAGTCGAGTTCCTGGACCACCTCAGGCTCCGGCCTCCGATCCAGAAACTGGCGAACGCGCGGATGGTCGCTCGCTTGGAATTCCTCCTTGGTGCCCAGTGCAACAATGTTGCCGCGGTCGACATAGACCATACGGTCCGCGATCAGAAAGGCGCTGGCCAATTCGTGGGTCACCACCACTATCGTGATGGCATAGGCCCTCTTGAGCTCCAGGATCAGTTCGTCGAGTCCGGCAGCGATGATCGGATCCAGTCCTGCCGACGGCTCGTCGAAAAACAATATCTCGGGATCCATGGCCAGCGCCCGCGCGACAGCGGCCCGCTTTTTCATGCCTCCGCTGAGTTCGGAAGGCATGTAGTCCTCAAAATTGCCCAGGCCAACCTGTCCCAACTTGATCCTCACCATGACCCTGATCGTGGATTCTTCGAGATCAGTATGCTCGCGTAAAGGCAGGGCAACGTTCTCCCCTACAGTCATCGATCCGAACAGCGCCGAGCCCTGGAATGACATACCAATCTTCTTGCGAATCGAGTCCATCTCGCGATCGGAGATCTCCGCAATGTTGGCGCCTTGGATCCACACTTCGCCGGAGGTCGGCTTCTCCAATCCAACTAACGTTCTCAATAAGGTGCTCTTGCCTGAACCTGATCCGCCCAGGATCACCATGGTCTCTCCTCGGTGCACGTCGAACGTGATCCCGTGCAGGATCTCGCGCTCGCCGTAGCTCACGCGGAGGTTGACCACTGAAATGGCCGCTTCGTTGGAAGGGTCACTCATCTTTGCGACCTGCTACCCGACGCCGCTTTCGCAACCATCGCAGGGCCAATTCGTACTCGGGACTTCAACATCTGCGGACGGCTTAACGTCATGGACGTGCTCCTGATCAAGAAGGATTGATGACGTAGAATAAGGCCGTAAATACCAGGTCCACCAAGATAACCAGGGCAATCGAAGTGACCACTGCCGCGGTCGTCGAGCGTCCCACCTCCTCGGCGCCAGCACCTGTCGAAAAACCCTCCTTACATCCGACAGCCGTAATCACCATCCCGAAAAGTAGACTCTTTATCAGTCCGGTATAGATGTCGCGCGCAAGGATCGCATCTCGCGTCGCCTGGAAATAAGAGACGATCGTAAAATTGGCAGCTGCAACGCCGAAGACGCATCCCCCGACCACGCCCATGAAGTCGGCCCAGATCGCTAGGGCGGGCATCATGAAGAGCATGGCCAGAAACTTTGGTGCGACAAGAAACGCGACCGGATCAAAAGCCATGGTTTTCAGAGCGTCCACTTCCTCGGTCACTTTCTTGGTACCGATCTCCGCCGCGAAAGCGGACCCCGAACGCCCGATGACGACGATAGCGGTAAGCAACGGCCCAAGTTCACGGAGAATCGAAACGGCGACGGCCCCAGCCACCAGCTGCATGGCCCCTAACCTCCGCAACTCATAGGCGCTTTGCAGCGCCATGATCAAGCCGACAAAAAACGTAATCAACGAGACGATGGGTATGGCTTCCACGCCGATAGCCATAGCTTGATGGAAAGCTCGCTGAGGCCGCAGGCGTTGACCCCGGAAAGGGGCCACAAGTGTGAAATAGGCAGACTGGCCCGCGAGGTTCGCGAGGTCGCCGATGTACGCCAGGCCGCTTAAGGTCCGGAAGCCTACCTGGGCAGGTACCGCTGCGATTCTCTCTGAGGCTTTCAATACTTGAGACCTCCCATTGAAGGCGCTATCTCAGAGGCGTTGCGGCAGGCGCTGTTTGATGCAAGCCAGGCCTCGAACTTTCGGCGATCAGCCATGGAGCACCTGTTCCTCGGTTTGGGCTATTTCAAAAACTCCAGTGAGACGGGTCAGTTGTAAGACCTGTAAAACCGCCCCTGCCACGCCAAAGAGCACAAGCCGTTTCTTGGTGTCCTGCGCCTCCTTGAGGACCTCTATCAGTGAGGCGATCCCGGAGCTATCGATGTAGCTCACCCCGCCAAGGTTTATGGCCATATGATTTGTAGTTTTCAGAGAATTTAGCAACGTCTTTCGCAGAGCTGGGGAACTGCCAAGATCTATCTGACCCACGAGATCGACGATCGTAATCTCTCCTGCTGACCGTGTTGAAGCAGCCATTGTTCTTTGCATGTCCATCCTCTAATTAGGCTACGAACCAGCGTTGCGAGTTGACCTTTTCCACTGTCACCATTCACTTCGCGACACAGGTTACCCACCGGCCGTATTTACCTGCGCGCGAGGAAGGTTCTTGACTAATCTGAGTTCGTTCTTCCCAAAAGTTTGTTTATACGACATCTCATCCATGATCGTCCTCATCAAGTGCGTTCCTCGACCGCTCAGCGAGACGTCATTCAGGGGCTGCGCGCATATCCTGGCCGGATCTGGTGGCTCGCCCTCGTCGA
>Ga0210398_10001315_pt1 | contig 25904 bp, 24 predicted proteins | sample IncBWC4OmetaG_FD_161047 | JGI IMG/M metagenome (GOLD analysis project Ga0210398, IMG submission 161047) | Forest soil microbial communities from Barre Woods Harvard Forest LTER site, Petersham, Massachusetts, United States - Inc-BW-C-4-O | ecosystem: Environmental > Terrestrial > Soil >... | reverse complement strand
GGAGCGGCAAGGTCGCCGGAGATGCACACGAGCACTCCCCATCCCGAATGCATTCGAACACCAACGGCTGCGTTTTTCATGCTCGCCAATCGGCCTTTGCACCCAATCCAATCGCGAAGTATCCAACGAGAAGCATATTCTCACGCCCGCGCTTTCTGTGCCGCCGTTTTGCGGCTGCGTCCCGTCTTGATCCGTGCTTCCCGTGTCCCCCCGTCGTTGCCAGCCTTGTCCCAAATGTCGATGCGAGCTTTGCATTCCTGATCTTGTTCCGCCTTGTGCGCACGATCTTGGTGGCAAATCGAAATTCGTCGAGCGGGTCACGGCTTCCCAGTTCGCAAACTCCACTTGCATCGAGTTCAGCTCTTTGCTGACATATTCCAACGCGTCCGGTCCAAGCAGCAAATGCGCCGGCGGATCGTCGGACTTAATCAATTCAGTGATGGCGCGCCCCGCCTTGGCCGGATCACCAGGTTGATTTCCGCTTCGCGCGACGCGGGCTTCCCGGGGGGGAATTGAAAATCGCGTCCTAGTCCGAACCACCGGTAACAAAGATGGTGTTTTCAGTGAGGTTCATGATTCCTCCCCTCTGTATGGGGTGATAGCGAAGGTCTCAGGCTTACGCAGGAAAACGGTCGCCAAACATGGGAAGGCCGCTGACGGACTCGCGCTCTGTGGCTTCGTCCTGCAGTACGTCCCAGTGCTCAGCAAGTAGACCGTCTTCGAAACGGATGATGTCAGCGGCGACCCAGGGAGCGGGCCTCCCGTTTCCAGAGAAACGGCCGTGCGCGATGACGTAATCGGCTTCTGCGACAATGAGTTGGTTTTCGTAGCGCAACGTGTTTGGCGCAGAACGAACTAGATTGAATAGCCCTTCGCGACCTGGTGCTATGTGCGCACTGTGCTGGATGTACGTCGGCGACCAGAAACGTTCAGCTGCTATGTAGTCGCGTTTGTTGAAGAGAATGTCGAAGGCTTTGAGAACCATCGCCTTGTTCTGTTCGGGTGTTGTCTTAGGCATGTTCAACTCCTGGGGCTGTCTTGCGATGATTGGTAGGTTGGGTAATCGGAATAGCCACACGGCCCCGAGGCGTAGACGGTTTCCCAATCCACTTCGGCAAGAGGGGCATTTTCTGCAAACCTCTGGACCAGGTCAGGATTTGCGATATAGGGACGGCCGAACGCCACCAGATCTGCCAACCCTTTGGCGATAAGGCGATTCCCGCGATCACGGTCCATTTTCACGTTTGCGATCAGTGTGCCGTTGAACAGAGGACGGAAATGCTGGAACATGCCATCCCCGGCCAACTTCTCGAGCGGAGTACCGGAGAAGTCGGTGGTATTCCCCATGAGCAAAAGGTGCGAAAGATTGTAGGTGCTCAGCTTCCGAATTGCATATTCGGTAACGGGCAGGGTTTCGTCGTTGGCCTGAAATGCACCGCCTTCGTGCATCGGGCTGATCTTGACTCCAACCCGTTGTGCATCGACCTCACCCAGGACGGACTCGACTACCTCGAAGAGAAAACGCGAGCGATTTTCCAGGCTCCCGCCGTATTCGTCTTTACGCAGGTTGGTGGTGGCGTTCAGAAACTGAGAGATCAGATAGAGATAATTGGCGAGAATTTGGACACCATCGAAGCCGGCTTCCATTGCGTTTCGCGCAGCGCGCGCGAAGTCCGCAACCGTGACTTGAATCTCCTGCTTCGTCAAAGACCGCGGTGTTACCGTCGGCTTCCGTCCCGTCCGCGTGAACGACAGCTGGCCTGGATCGACGCTCGATGCGGACACGGGCTGCGCGCCTTCCCGTAGTTCAGGATGCGAGATTGCGCCCGTGTGCCAGAGTTGTGCAATCATGCGGCCGCCGGCTGCATGGACGGCATCCGTGACGCGTCGCCATCCGCGGACCTGCTCCTCCGTCCACAGACCTGGCGTATCGGCCCAGCCAAATCCTTCCGGGCTAATCGCAGTGGCCTCCGGGATGATCAGTCCGGCCGAAGCACGCTGCGCGTAATAATCCGCCTGCAAGGTCGTGGGCACATGATCATGCGATTGCGCACGCATCCGGGTGAGAGGCGCCATGACGATGCGGTTAGGAAGACCGAGGTCTCCCATCCGATATGGTGTGAAAAGTGGCTGATCCCACATCACATGAACCCCCGCACCGATGAGGAGATTAGCCGCGCCGTTTTGTTTTGCATTGTAGTCATTGACCTCTCTCTTGCCTGATTCAACTGACTGCGATCCGCTCGGACCCGTCGGACTTCCTGTCCGGGTGCCATCGACTATTCTGAACCGTTCAGTTCTATATGATGACGGAGGCATAGCGAGGATGCAGAGATTTTGAACTATGTGGTTTAGTATTGGATAATATGTGCATGGGGCGCCCGAAGAGCTTTAGCCGAGAGGTAGTGTTGGAGAAGGCGATGCCTGTCTTCTGGACCCATGGGTTTTCGGACACGAGTCTTCAGGACCTGGAACGAGCCACAGGAGTGAACAAGTCAGGGCTGTATACGGAGTTCCGGGACAAGGAGGATCTTTTTGTAGCGTGCCTTCGGCACTATCTTAAGGGCCAGGAGAAAAGAGGGCTTCTCACCAGGGAGCCTCTTGGCTGGAAGAACGTCGAGATTTTTCTCAAGAACGGTCCTCTTAACAAGGGGGAACAGCAGGGATGTTTTTCCGTCAACTCTATGCGGGAGGTCGCTATCCTTCCGGATGAGGCTTACGGGATCGTGACGGAGAGTCGAGCGCTATTGCGGCGCCTTCTCGCCATGAACATCGAGGCGGAGAATCCCAGAATGCCGCCTTCCCAAATTGCGGAGATGGTGCTGTCCTTCTTTTCCGGATTATGCATTGAGCGCAACCTCAAATCCGGCAAAACCTCGTCGACTCGCAAGATCGAGAACTTTATGACGGCCCTTCGCACTCTCTGATCGAACGATTGGTCTCCTGAAGTCGGCATCGCGACCGTAGTGTCGTGATGCCGCAACTAGGAAAGTTCCGTCGTCATGCCCGTTTATCGGGATGACAACTGCGGCGTCCGCTCAAGGAAACAGCATGATCCCTTATATTGGTTTGGGCGTAAGACCGGCATTCTGGAGAGCTGTGTTCGTGAGACTCCCACCCCGACTTGGTGATCGGTGTCATCCGTGCCGCCGCAAAAGCGGTTCAAGGAGCCAAGGCGGTAGAGTAAGTTTTCTCGGAACCGAATCGCATGCCAGAAGCTGGCGGCATCACTCCGGGTTGATCGTCTCGGGACGAACTGGCAACGTTGGAATCATAGTGTGGGTGCTGAAGTGAGTTCGTGTTTTTGACCGGTGCTCTTAACTCCCAATCGATGATCACCCACCTTTTAGCCCGCATAGAGTAAGTATCCGCATACGGCGCGCATAGCACGCTGTTCGGTGGATCGCGGACTCGCGCCGGACGCAAGGCCTTGGTCCACCAAAGCGCGGAGAACGGCAATGACGACCCGCTCCGTTGTCCTCGAAACGGGCACTGCCACTTCGTTTTGGTGATCTCGTAATAGTTGCAGCACGCTTTCATGGAACGCGGCGCTGTCGGCCTCGCTTCCGAGTCGTTCTTCTTCAGTTTCCAGCAGACGATTCAGCCGAGGGCGGTAGTAGTGTGCGCCGACCAGCGCCCGCACGACCAACCTAAGGCGGGATTTCAGTCCTTTTCCTTTTCCATCTTGCACGGCCTTTACGACGGTATCGTGGAACGCCCTCTCAAAACTGCCAATCAGGGCGAGGACGATGGAGTCCTTGTTGGGAAAATATTGATAGAGGGATCCAATGCTTACTCCGGCTTTCGCGGCGATCGCGTTGGTGTTGAATCCACGAAGTCCGTCTGATTCCAAAATGCGAGCAGACGCTTCAAGAATGACACTGACCGTCTCCTCCGACCTTGCTTGGCCCGGCAGTTTACGCGCTTCCAGTGTGTTCTTGCGTGGCCTGCCTCTGCCATCGTGAACGCGAGTTTTATTTGCGAGCATTTACTCGTATTTTACGTAGGAGGAAGGAAATATGCCAGGAAAGAACGGAGACCCGCTCCAATAGAAATGAGATTGACATGACGAATGAACCAAAAGCTGTACCACACAAACTAAACTCCCGATCCGTTCGGATGGTTCGAACAACCCTGGGGCTCATGACCCTCGTAGTTCTGATTTTTCCCTTTGTGCGTGCAGGGGGCAGTGCTGAGACCGGGCCGGGAATGCTGTTAGCCGTGAACCAAGGTGAGGCCACGCTCGGCATCGTCGATCCGCGCGCAGGAAAGCTGGTCGCAACGATAGCGGAAGGAGACGTGACTGGTCACGAGGTGGCTACTTCGTTCGATGGAAAGCTGGCTTACGTTCCGATCTACGGAGATTCGAGCGTGGGCGATCCCGGCACTGATGGAAGAGATTTGGTAGTGATTGATATCGGCTCTCGCAAGGTCATCCGGCGCTTCGATTTCGGGCACGGCGTTCGCCCCCACTGCGCGGTGATGAATCCCAACGACGGTCTGCTCTACGTCACAACCGAGTTGGACCGCACCGTCACAATCATCGATCCGAAAACACTGAAATTGGTGGGAACGATTCCTACTGGTCAAGAGGAATCGCACATGCTTGTGCTTTCCCATGATGGACGATTTGGATACACGGCAAATGTGGGGCCGGGAACAGTTTCGGTTCTCGATCTCAAGACCCGAAAACTGATTTCCGTTGTACCTGTTTCTCAGAAAACGCAGCGCATCTCCATCTCTGCCGACGATCGAACGGTTTTTACCGCCGACCAGACGAAGCCGCGTCTAGCGGTGATCGACACCGTCACGAACAAGTTGAAGACGTGGATTCCTCTGAGCGCTTCCGGATATGGCACCGCCACTACACGCGATGGACATTGGATCTTGGTGGCGATGCAGAGTACTTCTCAGGTGGCAGTCGTCGACCTGGAAACATTGCAGGTCGCCCGCACGATCGACGTCCCCCCAACGCCGCACGAAATCTTCATCTCTCCCAACAACGATTTGGCGTATGTCTCCTGCACCAAAAGCGACAAGATCGCCGCGATAAGCCTTTCCGATTGGTCGATAAAGTACCTCATTGCTGCCGGCAATCGAGTTGACGGACTCGGTTGGGCGTCGTTGCGGTGAGGTGCCTCGTACTTGTAAGTATTTGTCCGTAAAGGGGATAGCGGAAGACCAATATGACCCACAAGGACGACCAGGACGGAAATGGAAATAAACCAAATGCCCCGGAGGCTCTGGAGACCATGACAGCAATCGAGCAATGTTCCTTGATTCCGCATACAGATATGGCAAACAGCTTACGTACACCTCGGGTCAGAACCGTTCTTAACCGGTTATTCGCAGCAGCGGCCTTTGACCAGGAAACCCCTCGCTGGAAACCTGGCCTCTCATGGGAAACCGCCACCGCGCAAGAGCGGGCAGACGCCTCAGAGTCCACTTATATGCCCATCTCACCGGAGGGCGGCGACCTGCTCTACATCCTCGTTCGAGCAAAGCGCCCGAACACCGTCATTGAGTTCGGGAGCTCGTACGGAATTTCAACCATCCATCTGGCCGCGGCAGTCGCCGACAACGGCGCGGGCCGCGTGGTCAGTACCGAGCTAAGCCAGACCAAGGTGCTGGCGGCCCGCGCCAACCTGAAAGAAGCTTGCCTCGCCGATCGCGTCACGATTCTGCCCGGCGATGCCATGACAACTTTGAACGATATCCCGGGACCGATCGACCTCGTACTGCTCGACGGTTGGAAAGACTTGTGCCTTCCAGTTCTGCAGTCGCTCGAATCTCGATTGACGATCGGGGCGTTGATCGTGGCAGACGACATTAATCTCCCGTCTTTGAGCGCCTACCTTGAATATGTACGCCATCCTTCCAACGGATACATCTCGGTTGCCTTTCCCGTGGCAGACGGTATGGAAATAAGCTGCTGGACGGCTGGTGGAGCATCCCGCGAGGAAGGTGCATTGTGATTACCGGAGCCGGGAATTCGCTATCAACCGCTGCTCGTTCCGAGCTCTCGCGCCGTCCGATTCGTCCCGTTAGTCCACTTCGATTGTTGAATGGATGCGTTCACTGGATCAGCGCGATCGTGCTGGTTTACGCCTTCATCAGCAATGGCGAAACAACGGGCGCGCTGACACACCCAGTTGCGATGAGAGGAGAAGTGAAATTGGGCCTCGTTGTCGGCCTCATTTTTCTTATCCGGTTTATCTGGCTGCGAAGCTGGCGCTCCGGCGGCGGCCGATGGGTCGGGCCGTCTGTTCGAATGCGGCAATCCAAAATCAGGCGAATAACTGATTGGGGTATCTATATCGGGGTGGCCGCTTCCGTGGTTTCGGGGCTTCTGATCGCATACCTTCGGCCAGGCGCCGAGCTGATTCCTGAGGTCAGAGGGTTTACGACCAGCAGCGCAGCTCTGAACGCTACGATTGACGCCCACGCGTTCATTTCAGACGCCTTGGAATGGTTATGCGGTGTTCACGCCGTGCATATGCTCTGGCAGTGGCTTATAAGAGGAACGCACTGGGGCACAATTGCAGGGGGTTGGGTGAAGCGAGCCGCATCTGCTGTAGGCCACGTGGTTGCCTCCCATGGTATAGGAAAAAGCTTTCGTCCTGTAGAGCAACGTATTAAGACGAGAATCCTCGACAGCGGAAAAGGGCATCATGAGTAAGACCTGGTTCATTACCAGCGCCTCTGCGGGTCTCGGCTGTTTGCGCCTAACATCTGGCATAAGCGGCAACCCGGCCCGGGCTATTATTCTGAAATGTGACTGAAAAGCCAGATACACACTCCACGACCCCGCTTCGCAGGGGTTTTCTCCGATCCTTTGTTCGATGGCTTGTGATCGGTATGGTGCTTGTCTGGTCGCTTGCTGCGCTGGTCCTTCTGGCCACCCGGTGGGTCGACCCACCATCCACCGCGGTGCACATCCAGCGCCGGTTGCAGGCCTGGATTCACAGCGCTCCTTATCACGAACGCTACAAATTTATTCCGCTCAACCAAGTCTCTCCCGATCTGCAGCACGCTGTAGTCGCCGCGGAGGACGCTCGCTTCTACCAGCACCACGGGTTCGATTGGCACGAGATCCAAATCGCTGCCGAAGACGGTTTGGAAGACGGTCGCACTCGCGGAGCTTCCACCATTACGCAGCAACTTGTGAAGAACCTGTTTTTCGGAACGGGCCGCTCGGTCCTCCGCAAGGGTGCGGAGTTCACGCTGGTACCGGTGGCCGAATTCGTCCTTGGCAAGCGGCGCATTCTGGAGATTTATCTCAACGTGGTTGAGTGGGGCCCGGGTATCTATGGCGCAGAGTCGGCGTGTCGTTACTACGACGGAACCGCGGCCCGGAATATCAACCGGGAACAGGCGGCACGGCTCGCCGCGATTCTGCCAGCTCCCCTGAAGCGACGGCCCGAGCGCATGAACAACTACAGCGTCCTAATCCTTGAGCGGATGCGCCAGATGAATTGGTAATCGCGCGCCGCATTTCATCAATAAATGCTGTCGGTATGGTCTCTCCGTTTGGTCCTGGGCGAATGGTCGGGATTGGGAGACGCGGTAATCCGTTCCCCACTGCTTATTTTGGCCATATCCGCAATGCCGTGTCAGAAAGGCGAAGCAGATGCTCGCGGTTTGCGCCGTAGATCGCCCGCATGGTCATGCCCTGAAACAGGGCAGTGACAAATCGGGCAAGATCGGCGGCATCCCCGTCGTTGGAGAATCACCTGGCTCGTTCAAACCGCCGACGCAGCGCGTCCTGCTCCTTGACTCTCAGGGCGATACGCTTTCTATGGATCGGCTCACCTTCCACACCACCGGCCGAGGCCGCGTGGATTGGCATACAGCCGCGCCGGGGGTGTCCCTCAGTAAGACACTCCACTGTCCGGCCCAGGATACGGTCCACAACGGCAAACGCCTTCGGCTCGTTGAGAGCGTCATGCACGATTGCAACGGGTCCTGCCAGATATCGTGCCAGAGCTACTTCGCCGGCGAAAAGTCGGTCGGACGCATGTACGTCGAGTCTATTTTTTCCACCAGCTTGTTGGCCTGTTCGGATTTGATCACTTCTTGAAACTCTGGATCTGCCATCATCGCGTCCCAGTTCTTTTTCGCTTCCTCCCGGCTGGGATGAACCAAGATATCGACGAATGTATTCTCCCAATCAGGAGCACCTTCGGGTATCCAGTCACCCACGACCTTCAGATCGTGTTTGGCGAGCAGCTTTGAAGTCGTGTCGCGAAACCGCGACTCCAGCATCGGCAGTTTGCCGGGAACAACATGATAAACGCGAAGCTCGAAGACGCGATTGCTGTCGGCTTTGACTTGTTGTAGCTGGGCCAGTCTGACTGTGGCGAGCGACCCAGCCGCGAAGCAAACCAGACCGGTGCCAAAAACGCTCCAACGGTTCAATTTCCAAACTTTGGTTTTCATGGTTACCTTTCTGCGGCAAATCTCTAGTCCGCGATGGGCGGGACGGTCCCGCGCACATTTACGTGACAGTTCCTGGTTGCTTTAGGCGTCCAAACAGTGCCGGCGGGATGATCACCGCCAGAGGACCGAGTGTGAGAAATATTACAGAGAGTACGTTCTTCAATCTCGCGTCGTACGATCATTCCATGAGCGGTACCATCCAGGCGCGCCAAGGCGAGCAAGTTTATGTTCCCCAGCGATCCGGGAAGTTGTCCCTGGCTCATTTATTCTATAATATAGAACAAATAGAACGGAGAGGTCAAGCGCCAGGTCTGGTGCGCCCGGCTTCGGTAACACCTTCAGTACGTTTACGATGACCTTTGAAAACCTGTAGGGGGCTCAAGCACATCGAAGCTAAGGTCACCGTCGCTCAATGGCTCACCGCTTTTCTGGTGGTCGTAATGATGCTCCAGCGCCACACGCGATTCTTTCCATTTCCGGAAGGTGCGCCAGCTCACGGTGCAAGCTTTGCCTGTCACCCCAACTAACTCCAGTGTCCACGCGGAATGGGTCTCGTCGACGACATCTCCAGGAATCGGCGTTTGCCGGACGGATATTGACACACCACCGACCTCGGCCATTGCATGAAGTGGGACTAGGAAGCCGAAAACAAGTGAGCGCACGCCTGCTTTTCCGCGAATCGGCTCTTCCGTCGTTTCGCTGCTTCCCTCGACATCGTCGGCATAAAACGCGTCGAAGATCTCCAGATATTCTTCATAGCTTCGGGTGATGTCCGCATGAACGATGGCCGCGTTTAGGGTACGCTCTGCGATCCGTGATTGTGTGTACGGATCGGGGTGAAACTGATCGGCTGAGAAGAAACCACGTTGACCAGTCATTGAATATTCTGCGAAGTCTAAGCCTTCGGACTTCCTTTAGCTCACACTGTTGATGAACAAAGGGACCGGTCGGTCGCACAACTTGTGCGCTAGATCGCCATGCGTGCGAAGCATCGCTACCAGTCTCAACAAAGTATGGTTCAACGGTGCTACCACGAACTGGCCTCGCCATCTAACGAAGCGATCGAAGTTTCAGCGGGCGGCTTTGACAGACCGGTTATGCAGGCCTAGTCCGCGATGGCTTCTAAATCAAGCGGGTAGTTTCTGAGCCGCGCGAGCATGATGCAAATAGGACCGAACGGTCGCAGTATGCATCGAGACGAACTGGGACGAAACGGGTGACGGGGGATCGTCGTTCAGTTGAATCTTCCGATGAACGCCGCGGCCATGCAGAGGCACATCCATGTGGATAGTCAGATTAGCTCTTAATCGCCCATATACGTTCGTTGTTCTTGCGATCCTCATTCTCCTGCTGAGTCCGGCCGTCATTCTTCGGACCCCCACCGACGTCTTCCCGAATATTGACATCCCGGTGATTTCCGCCGCCTGGACGTACACCGGACTCAATCCCGAGGATCTGGAAACCCGTTTGACCACTCCTTTCGAGAAGGGCCTCACCACGCTGGTGGACAACATTGAGCACATTGAATCGACGACGTACAACGGAACTGCGGTCGTAAAGATCTATCTTCAACCTGGCGCCAGCGTGGACCGAGCGAACTCGCAGGTGGTAGCACTTTCCGGCTTCATTCTGCGAAGTCTTCCTCCGGCTACCCAGCCGCCGGAGATCATCAACTTCAGCGCTTCTAGTGTCCCGGTTCTTCAGCTGGGTGTCTCCGGACCGGGACTATCGGAACAGCAGCTTAACGATCTCTCGCTCAACTTCTTGCGCACTCAGCTTATAACGGTGCCCGGCGCCGTCATTCCTTTACCGTACGGCGGCAAGCCGCGGCAGGTCATGATCAATATGGATCAAAACCTGATGCAGGCCAAAAATGTTTCGCCCAGCGACGTTTTGAATTCGGTCAATGCGCAAAGTCTAATCTTGCCGTCCGGCACGGCAAAGATCGCCGAAAGCGAACTGGACGTTCGCGTGAACGTCACTCCTCGCACGGTTTCGGAGCTTGGTGATCTTCCCATCAAGCAAGTCGGAGCGAAAACGATCTATCTGAGAGACGTAGCGCGGGTAAGCGATGGGTTTGGCCTTCAAACCAACGTGGTACGACAAGATGGCCACCGTGGTGTGCTGCTCAGCGTTATCAAGGCTGGAACTGCATCGACTCTGGATGTCGTGTCGGGGATTCGAAACATCTTACCCCGCGCCGCGTTGACTTTGCCGCCGCAGTTGAAAGTCACCGCCCTCGCGGACCAGTCCCTGTTTGTGCGGAGCGCGATCGACGGTGTGGTTCGCGAAGCGGTCATTGCCGCTGCGCTCACCGGCGTCATGATTCTGCTCTTCATCGGCAGTTGGCGAAGTACGCTCATCATCGCCATCTCGATTCCGTTGTCGATCCTGAGTTCGATTTTGGTGCTGAGTGCTCTGCACGAGACGATCAATCTCATGACTCTGGGCGGATTAGCCCTGGCAGTTGGGATTTTAGTGGACGATGCCACGGTCGAGATCGAGAACATCAACCGCATCCTCGAAGAAGGTCACGAGACCGAAATCCGGCAGGCCATTCTGGATGGCGCCCAGCAGATCGCCGTGCCTGCACTCGTATCGACACTGTGCATCTGCATCGTTTTCATGCCGTTGTTTTTGCTTGGCGGAGTAGCACGATATCTGTTGGTTCCGCTGGCGGAGGCGGTGGTCTTCGCGATGCTCGCTTCCTACCTTCTTTCGAGAACGCTGGTGCCAACGCTAGTCATGTACATGCTCAAACTCAATGAGGGCCGCGAGGAGCCTCAAAATTTGTTCGTGCGTTTTCAGAGGAGATTCGAGAAAGGCTTTGAACGGCTTCGCGACTCTTATCGACGTGTCCTGACGCGATGTGTCGAAGCCCGGCGGGTCTTCATTCCAGCGTTTCTCGCGATTTGTCTCTGTGCTTTTCTTTTGGTTCCTTGGCTGGGCCAGGACTTCTTTCCGGAGTCTGATGCAGGCCAATTCATCCTCCATATTCGCGCGAAGACAGGCTCCCGCATTGAGGAGACCGCGCGCTTATCGGATCTGGTCGAAGACACGATTCGCGAGAAAGTTCCGCCGGCGGAGCTGGACAACATTCTCGACAACATCGGGCTGCCGTACAGCCCATACAATACGATGCATTCGACGTCGGGAGTTATTGGCGCGAACGATGTCGACGTGCTCGTCTCGCTCCGCGAGAATCACAGGGCCACGGCTGACTACGTCCGCGAGTTGCGCGAAGAGCTGCCGCGGGAGTTTCCTGGTGTGAGTTTCTATTTTCTTCCTGCAGACATCGTGACCCAGATCCTGAACTTCGGTCTCCCCGCGCCCATTGACGTCCAGATCGAAGGCGCGAATGTAGAGGCCAGCCACGAAATCGCCGAGAAGATCCTGACCGAATTGCACCAGGTTTCGGGTCTTTCGGACTTGCATATCCAGCAGCCACTCGACTATCCGAGCCTCGACATAAACGTGGACCGAACCAAAGCATCGCAGGCGGGCTACACGGAGCGGGACGTGGCTTCAAGCATTCTGAATTCGCTTAGTGGGAGCTTCCAGATAACCCCGATGTTCTTTGTCAATTGGAACAACGGCGTGGCCTACAACTTGGTCACGCAGACGCCGCAATATCGTCTTCAAACGGTCAAGGATGTGGAGAACATTCCTATCGCGGGCGGCACCAAAGGCAATCCCGAAATTCTTGCTGACGTGGCTTCGATGCAGCGCTCTCGCGAAATGGCCATCGTCTCCCATTACAACATTCGTCGTGTGGTCGATATTTACGGGGCGGTTCAGGATCGCGATCTCGGGGCGGTCAGCAGGGACGTGCAACGGATCGTCGATGTCAATCGAAAATCACTGCCCCGCGGAACATTTATTACGATTCGCGGTCAGGTGGAAACCATGCGCAGTTCGTATCTCGGTTTAATCATCGGATTGGGTTTCGCCATCGTACTCGTCTACATGCTGATCGTCGTGAATTTCCAGTCCTGGCTCGACCCCTTCATCATTATTACCGCTCTGCCGGCTGCCATGGCTGGCATAGTTCTTTTTCTGTTTTTCACGCACACAACCCTGAGTGTTCCGGCGCTGATGGGCGCTCTTATGTGCGTCGGGGTTGCGACGGCCAACAGCATTCTCGTGATTTCGTTCGCGAAGGAAAGACTACAAATCCACTGCGATTCAGTTAAGGCCGCTATCGAAGCGGGTGTCACTCGTTTCCGTCCGGTCATCATGACGGCGCTTGCCATGATGATCGGGATGGTGCCCATGGCGCTTGGTCTCGGCGAGGGAGGTGAGCAAAACGCTCCTCTGGGACGCGCGGTCATCGGAGGCCTGCTTTGCGCCACCGTGGCAACTCTGGTGTTTGTCCCATCTGTCTTCGCAGTGTTTCATGGACGCAAGTCGGGAACGGAGAGGCTCTAGCCATGACGACAAATGAAACAAAAACTCTTGCAGTCGCCGCGGAACTGACTGGAAACCATCCAGATTCGAACAATTCAGGTCCAAACAGCCAAGGACGTGCATTCCGCAAGCGAGCAATCGCGGTTGCCGCGATCCTTGTAGCGTGTGCGGCCTCCGCGATTATCTCCGGGTTGCACACCCGGCTGGCTGCTGAAACCAGACTGCGAACGAGCGCGCAGGCTTCGGCGATTCCTTATGTGGATGTGGTCTTTCCCAAAGCGAGTGCAGACGCCGACGAGATCGCACTGCCCGGGAGTACGTCAGCCTTCAACGATACTTCCATCTACGCGCGGACGAGCGGCTATGTTAAACAGTGGTACGTAGACATAGGCGCAGGCGTAAAAAAAGGCCAACTTCTCGCGACGATTGAAACCCCGGAACTTGACCAACAACTGCAACAGGCACGGGCCGACCTGGAAAATGCTGAAGCGAATCTCCAGTTGGCGAAAATCACGTCTGCGCGCTGGCAGCATCTGCTTGAGACCGATTCTGTTTCGCACCAGGAAACGGACCAGGCCGTCAGCGATCTACACTCGAAACAGGCTCTGGTGAATTCAGGTAAAGCCAACGTCGAACGCCTAGAACAGCTCCAAGCCTTTGAGCGCGTTACCGCTCCCTTCGATGGTGTGGTTACAGCCCGCAATACGGACATCGGGGCTTTAGTGCAGGCCGGCGACAATTCGGGAGCGAAAGAGTTGTTTCACATGGCAGCCATTCAGACGCTGCGTGTCTATGTTGCAGTGCCCGAAATCTACGCCGCATTTGTGAAGAACGGAGAACAAGCGAAGCTCACGCTCGACGCATTTCCGGGCGAAACGCTAACCGGCACTATCGTGCGCAACGCCGATGCGATTGATGCGACCTCTCGCACGCTGAATGTCGAGGTCGACGTTCCCAATCCAACGGGGCGCCTGCTGCCCGGTGCCTATGCCTTTGTGCATCTCCGCGTCCCCTCCCATCCCGGCTCGGTCACCATCCCGTCAAACGCATTGCTCTTCCGCGCCGAGGGATTGCGGGTAGGGGTTGTTCGTAACGGTCATGTCGAACTCACTCCTATTTCAATTGGACAGGATTATGGCAGCACGGTCGAGGTGATCTTCGGACTATCTGCGCGCGATACGGTGATCGTGAACCCGTCCGACTCGCTTGCAAATGGATCCGCTGTGCAGCTGGTTGCGAAGAAGGGTAACGGAGCAAGGCAATGAGAACAAAACGCTATAGCCTTGTTCTCGTGAGTGCCATTGGATTTCTCATGTCAGGTTGCATGGTTGGTCCTAGATACGTCAAACCTACCGTTCCCGCGACCCCGAACTTTGAAGAGACAGAAGCGCTGAAAGAGGGAGACGGATGGAAGGTCGCGGAACCAGACGCCGATTTTATCCGCGGAAAGTGGTGGGAGCTCTATGGCGACCCAACGTTGAACCAGATCGAAGACCAGGTGGACTCGTCGAACCAAGACCTTAAGATCGCTGAGGCAAGTCTACGTCAAGCGCGGGCAGCGATTCGCTTCAATCGCGCCTCGGAAGCACCGACCATTGGAAGTTCTCCCAGCATCTCCGACATTCGCGTTTCCGCGAACCAACCTTATTTTCCGTCCAGTTCAGTGAACAATGGCAGCGGCGATTTCATTCTTCCTCTTGACCTCTCGTATGAGATCGACCTGTGGGGGCGTGTTCGTCGCAGCGTTGCAGCTGCCCGGCAGCAGGCCCAGGCAAGCGCGGCTGACTTGCAAACGGCTCGCTTGAGCCTCCACGCTGAAGTTGCGATCGATCACTTCGAGGTCCGGAGCGCCGACGCCCAGGAGAGACTTCTGAACGACACCGTCAAGGCCTATACCGAGGCGTTGCGTCTGACGCAAAATCGCTTCGAGGGCGGGGCGGCGCCGAAATCAGACGTCGCGCAGGCGCAGACGCAGCTTCAGGCCGCCCAAGTGCTCGCATCCGAGATTACCGTCAAACGCGCACAGTACGAGCATGCTCTGGCCATTCTTATCGGAAGACCTCCGGCGGCATTCCATCTTGCTGTTTCTCCCCTGAACCTTGTGGGGCCCGTGCTGCCCAGCGTTCCCGTTACTCTGCCAGCGCGGCTTCTTGAGCGTCGTCCAGATATTGCTGCAGCGGAACGTCGCATGGCGTCCGCCAACGAACAAATCGGCATTGCCAAGGCGGCCTATTATCCGACTCTCAATCTGGCTGCGAGTGCAGGACTAGAGGGATCTTCGATTTTGAATTGGCTTACCTGGCCTAGCCGTTTCTGGGCTGTGGGGCCAGAATTGGGTGAGACGCTCTTCGACGCTGGGCGACGCCGAGCCACTACTGAATCGGCCCGCGCAGGATATGACGCCGCTGTGGCTGGCTATCGGCGAACTATCCTCGATGCGTTCCAGCAAGTCGAGGATAACTTGGTAGTTCTGCGCGTCCTCAGCACTGAGTCGATGCAACAACGGCAGGCCACCAGTGCTGCGGAAGAATCGCTCAAGCTGTTTCAGAACCGCTATGCCGGGGGCGTCGACACATACCTGCAAGTGGTCACATCGCAGACAACCGCCCTGGCGAATGAGAGAAATGACATCGACATTCTGAGGCGACGCCTCGAGGCGAACGTGCTTTTGATCAAGGCCATGGGTGGCGGCTGGGACGTGTCGAATTTGCCCCAGTCATAGAGAGGCTTATTTCAATCGCCAGGGTGGTTCTTGAATGACGATAGCGCATGATCACCGAGACTCTCACATCGCTCTGGAGTGGTCCTTGCCAAGCGAAGTGACTGCGATTTCTCCCTTCGTAGACAAACTCATGCTCTTGCTCAGGAATTGCGGCTGTGTTTGTGAAGGCGTGAGCGACGTTGAGATCGCGTTGCGGGAAGCCCTGGCAAACGCGATCGTTCACGGAAATCATGAGGATCGTCGAAAACAGGTACATGTTATCTGCCGCTGCGAGCCTGAAGAAGTGTCAATCGCTGTAAAGGACGAAGGGAACGGATTTGACATTGATACTGTCCCGGACCCCACAGCGCCGGAAAACGTCGGGTCGGTTCACGGCCGTGGCATCCACGTGATGAAAGCGTTAATGGATGAAGTTCGCTTTGAGGAAGGCGGAGTCGTTGTTCATATGAGAAAGAGCGCCAGCGAAGCTCCAAAGCTGCCTGCCAAGGATCCGCAGGAGAACGAGACAAATTAGGTTCCGGTTATTTGAGAGCCAGAGTTATCTGCCCTAAGTGGTAGGACATGTGGTTGGTTCGACTCATCAGAACAGCCAATCGGTTCCAGTTCGGATCATTAGTTAGCTAGTCTTCCTCGGAAACTGCGTTGTGCCGCTGCAACCATTCACGCGGAAAGAGTTGCAGACTGCGGGAGTAATTTTCCGTTCACTCCGTCCCAATATTTTCTGGCTCTGAGCAAGAATCTGTGAAAAGCGCGGGTTTGCGGGGATTTTGAGTGCTGGATTCTAGTGCTTTGCTGCCACCCGTTATACTGATTTGCCGCCACCTCGGCCCGACCGACAAGGTGGTTAATCTGCCATCCGGCACGAAGGGCCGCTTCAGCTGTAATCCTGTTTACTCAGGAGTTATTGATGAGTGGGCACGATACGGCCTGAACTCATGAATGCTTGCTTAGATTGGACGCCATGCATCTCCATCGATGCCGCTTGGCTGCTCTGGTGATCCCATCGGGCGGTATGTTCGAGTTTAGAGCTCTCCTCTTCGTACCGGATTCGGGAGGCATCTAATTGAGCGGCAATATCGGTGTGCACGGCGCCAGTCGCGCATACGACAAGTCGTGCGATCAGCTATTGATGAGAACGGAGACCTCGAACATGAAGCCTAATGAACCCAGCCGCACAGCCCTGATGATCGCCCGACAACGAGCTGCTCATCAGGTGCTCGATCATGGCTCAATCCTCTATGACCCATTTGCCATGAGGATTCTGTGTGAAGATGAAAAGGACGTGCTTCAATTTGCGAACCAACACCCCTTGGCCAGCATCGGACGTCTGCTTACCACCGCGCGAAGCCGGATTGCGGAAGATGCTTTGTCAAGAGCTGTCGAAAGAGGGGTTCGGCAGATCGTCATCCTTGGCGCCGGACTCGACACTTTCGCTCTCCGGAATCCCCATGCCGCACGACAGATCCGTATCTATGAGGTGGACCACCCCGCGACGCAGATATCGAAACGCCAGCGCCTGGCCGAAGTTCAAATCGCACTTCCGCCATGGCTTATTCTCGTGCCAGTCGATTTCGAGCGGGACGATGTGGGAGAGAAGCTCGTCGCCGCTGGCTTTCAACGGAACTCGCCCGCGTTTTTCACTTGGCTCGGGGTTGTGCCGTATCTGACACAGGCCGCAATCGGCCGCACTCTGGACTACATGTCGTCAATCCAGAACTCAGAGGTGGTGTTCGACTACGTGGAACCTCCCGAGGCATTCTCAGAAGAGTTAAGGCGATTAGAAAAGGAGCGGACCGAACAGCTTGAGAAAATTGATGAACGTTCGGACAGCCGTTTCGAGCCGGCTGGCATTGCAGCGATTCTTCGCTCGCACGGATTTTGTGCCATCGAAGACATCAATTTCCAGGAGATCGCGTCCAGATTCGGCCGCGCCGTTCAAGGACTCGCGCCCGGACACGCTGGCGTTCATGTTGTCCACGCTAGCACTAAGTGAACGCGGTCATCTATTGCTATTCAAATACTCAGTCCGTCCACACCGACATATCCGGTATGTACGGACGGGTGCAGCCCCGACACCCTTTCCAGATTGTAATCGTGCAAAGCATGCGCTCTGGGCTGATTACCGGCCACCCGGCAATTACTGGATGATACACGCTTCCGCCGGCCGAAGACATGGATGAGATCAAGCTGGTCGGCTTCGTTTGGCCCAAGCCGCGGCGTGAAGGCGGAGAAGGTTCCGACCCATTCGACTACGCGGCTGCCGAGCAATCCGCCAACTACTCAGGAGATCACTTCGATTGCATCGACGCGTGAGGGATAAAACGCCAGATGTTCTTTAATGTCGGCGACTGCCTCATAGGGTTTTTCGTATGTCCAAACGGCGTATTCCGATTTCGACCCGCCGATGGGAATGCTGTAGTAGGTACAATCACCCTTGTACGGACAATAGCTGTAATGCGTGGTCCGAACGAGCAGCGACATGTCGGCATCGTTGCGCGGCAAGTAGTAAACAGGCGGATATCCCTTCTCCTCCAGTCGAAGCGCTTGCGTCGATTCAGCGACTATTCTCCCGGCGACCGTTACGCGCACCTTGCCCTCAGTCGGCGAAATCGTGATGGGATGATCAGGCCCGGGAATTCTGATCTCCTTGCCTTGGCTCGACTCGATATGCATCGTGCTCCTCACATTGTCAGTCACAGCTTCGAACCTCCGTCGACCGGGATGCTTGCTCCTGTGATCCAGCGAGCTGCGTCCGACGCCAGGAACGCGACCACATCTGCTACATCTTCCGGTTTGCCGATTCGCTTGAGTGCTTGCATTCCCAGGATGATCTCTCGGCCCGACTCGGTTTTCGTGAAGTTCGACATGTCCGTGTCGATCACCCCGGGCGCGACAGCGTTTACGCGGATGCCATGCGGCCCAAGCATGGCAGCCCAGTTTTTGACCAGAGTCTCTAATGCTCCCTTGGTCGCCGCGTACGCAAGGATCGAGCGGTTATCCAAACCGGGTTTGCCAACTACGGTGCGAGCTGCGGCAGAAGAGATCACGATAATGTTTGAGCCGTCTCCGAGAATAGGCAGGAGTTGTTGCACCAGAAAGAACGGACCGCGGACATTTGTCGCAAAGAGGTTGTCAAAATCCTCCACGGTATGATCTTTGAAGGTTGTCGATTTGGAGATACCGGCGTTCGACACGAGCACATCCAGTCGCTCGCCGACTAGCGAACGAACTTCTTTCGCCAGCAGGGTCGTCCCTTCTGGACTTCCCAAATCCGCTGGGATCGCGTCCGCGCGTCCGCCGCGTGAATGGATTGTGGCTACTAGAGATTCCGCCTCCTGCGCTGAACGTCCATAGTGGACGAGGACTCGCGCACCTGCCTCGGCAAGCGCGAATGCCGTCGCGCGCCCAATACCGCGTGACGCCCCGGTGACCAGTGCTGTTTTGTTTTGAAGCGTGGACATTTTATTTCCCTCACAATTCAATTCGTCAACGGTCATGCGGCACAGTGAAATGCAGAAGCACTCTCACCACGCTGGCCAGGCATGAGTCAAAGTTTCGCGCGACGCATCCAAAGCTCACCACCCCATCAGATGCCCACGATAGCTGGTCGTCGCATTTTGGAGGGATACTTTGTAAGCTGAGCAGCAATGCTTTTGGAGTATGTTGGTGAAAGATGGAATTACGACACCTGCGTTATTTCGTCGCGGTCGCCGAAACCGAAAGCCTGACCCTGGCAGCAAAGTCTAAGTTGCACACTTCGCAGCCATCGCTCAGCCGCCAGATCCGTGACCTTGAAGCAGAGATTGGTGCCCGGCTCATGACGCGCACGGCCCGCGGCATCGAGCTGACAGCGGCGGGTCGAGCCTTTCTCGATCACGCCCGCGTGGTGCTATTGCAGGTTGAGGCGGCGTCCGAAGCTGCGCGCCGGGTCGTTCACCCCGCCAAGCCATGCTTCTCGATGGGCTTTCTGACCGGACACGAATTGACGTGGATGCCCGAAGCCTTGCGGATCTTGCGCGATGAGCTGCCTAACATCGACGTCATGATATCGAGTCAATCCTCCCCACTGCTTGCGGACGGCCTTTCGAAGGGAAAAATCGATGCGGCTTTTCTTCGACGGGAGAAAGGAGTGCCAGGATTGGTGTTCCGCCTTCTTGTGAAGGAGCCTTTGATGGTGATTTTACCTAGTGATCACCCTCTCGCTGCGCTCAAAACCATCAGTCCGAGGGATCTAGTAGGCGAGGCATTCGTGGCCGTGTCCAACACGGCTCCTGTACTGCGTAAGGTCATCGACAATTACCTGAAGCGTTCCGGAGTCAATATCACGCCAGCTCACGAGGCGGACCATGTCACCATGGGCATGTCCTTAATAGTATCGGCGCGTGGCGTAGGCCTGTTACCTGCTTATGCCCAGAATTTTCTCTTTTCGTCTGTAACCAGTCGCCCTCTGAAAGGAACTGCGCCAACCGTCGATCTGGTCCTTGGCTACAGAAAGTCGAACCAGTCTCCTATTCTGAAGCTTTTCCTTTCGAGATTGGACGAGTTGATGGCTCGTGTCTCGAAGAAGGCGCAGTAAGCCCCGACCGTACCATGGCTAGGCCGCTCGCTTTCAAAAGTCTTGGCCGGAATAACGAGCAAGTAGGACGCTATCGGTCATCCGCCGTATTAAATTAGAAGCGACGGAACGCTTCTGATGTCAGGTGGGTGAGGTCTCAGGTTCGCTGATACACAGCGTGAACTTCGAAGCGCGATCTCTAGGTTTCTCCTCCCGCGGTGACTTCGCCCGTGCGCCTGAAGGCATCAAGTTGTTCCCGCTGTTGTGGATTAAGGAGATGGTCGATCCATCGCTGGAGACGCGAGTTGGCTATCGTTCACTGCTTGAGGAGCCCTGCTTCCGTAGCCGCGAGTTTCCAGGCAGCTCCTTCGCTGTCATTGCTCTGACTCTGCTCAATAGCGACACCCAGCTCTAGGCCAATTGTTCTTAGTTCAAGCATCAAGGGTTCTGTTTTCGGGCGCTCCCGGTCATCAGTCTGTGGACACTGCCACTGACTTTACGAGCCCTTCCTGAAGACTAAAGTGTTTGGCGGGGTGCACGATGCACCTTGGCCGCCCTGCAGGTGGAGGAGGGCTGTGGCCAAAACACACCGCAATGCGCACCCCACATTCAAGGGCTCCGCAGTCCGCCCGAAAAGAAGATCGCGAGTGCTGCCGTCATAACCACGAGATCGAACCGAGCGCTGTCCAGGCTGAAATCCACGACGGATACAAAAAACAGCGCAAGCACCAGAATCCGCGTCACTCTTGTGGTCGTCGTTATCAACTCAAGTCTCCGGTCGAGGCACGATTCAGAGTCTCGTCATTTACCTTGCGTTTAGGGTGAAAGTCGATTGCATTTCGATTTGCTGCGACATGCGAATTCGCGCTCCAATCACCTCCCGCCGGGCGCAGCCCAAAAGCAGAGAACAATCCAGATCGGAGTAGCGCTCAAGAACCGACATGACAAATACAAAGCGCTCGAACGGTTCGAGTTGAAGCACCGCGGCGGTCTCTGCCTGCTCCGCTGCGAGCGCTGTGCCACCACTGTCGAAACTCGAAGGGGCATGTTCCTCCATTGGGCGTGGGTTGATGGCTCGTACGGCGTTTTGAATGATCGTCCGCCGTGCCCATGAGTGTGCCCAGCCCTTGAAAACCGCGCTTCCATTCACTGAATCCTCAAGTCCGGAGACAAAGCACTGCTGCGCTTTCTCGCGATCTGCGGTCAAGAGGAACGCCAGCCGGTAGAGGCTGTCTGTCTCCTCGTGAAAGACTCTGCGAAAATCATCGCTGCTCGCGTATGGTGCAGGGCTCGTGCTGTGCTTTGCCTCCGACATCTTCACCTCTGTGGCGCTTCCCCGGGTTTCTTGCGCGCAAGTTCCCTCAGCACGTGTTTAAGGAGAACTCCAGCACAGGAAAATTTCGCCCCTTTCTTCATCATGTCAAAGATCGCGTCTTCTCCCTCGCGGCTAATGACGGTCACGTTTGTCAGATCGATGACCAGGCTGCGCCCGCTTAAGTGCTGGCTTGCACTCGTCCAGGTTGTGCCCAGCTCAGGAATCCACGGTCCGATGAGGGTTCCTTCCACGAACAGCGTGCGCCGTGACGGCGTATCGGCGATGGATATCTTGAACACGTTGCGCTTATACCGAACCTAGGGACTGCAAGACGTTTGCCAAAGCAACATTGATACTGTCCTAGCAATCTGTTGAATCTAATGTCGCCGGCCAAGCCGGCAACACGTGTGTCGAAGACTGACGAGATCAATCGACAATTGTCGAAACTGGAGACAGGATCTTAGCGTGAGACTTTCCGCACAGAGCTGCCTGGCACGGTATCGATGCCGGGTTCCTGATGGCGAAAGCGTGGGTCTGGCGGTTGATCGGCACAGTTCGTCAGTTCATCTACCGCCGCAAAGAATCACCGAGGTCAGAGGAAAGCCTCGTTCATGCCAAGCCCGAAGGCCGCCGGCAAGGGGGCGAACGCGCTCGAATCCCCAGCGGCGTAACTGAAGGGCCACACGCGCGCTCGTGAGCTCCTGAGAAGCACTACAGTAAAGGACGATTTCGCGATCACAAGGGATCGCGGTTCGCTTGGTGAAACTATCGTGCGGTCCAAGCCGATGTGGATCCATGCATACCGCGCCCGGAATGCTTTGGTGGCCCCGCAGAGCACCTCGACAGTCATGTAGATCGACCATCATGACCTTCCCGCCTGCATCTAGCTTCGCCTTAAGCTCTTCTGGTGTGATCCGCGCCAGTCGAAATTCGCGCACAAAGAGATGCCATCGAATAAGCTTGCGACCCACGTACAGACCCAGTAAAGCAAACACAACAGCCACCCAAAGCACGCCCAATCTGGCTGCGTACACAGCAACACGATTCAGGTCTTTGCCGAAGACATACCCGAGTCCGGCATAAACCCCTGACCATAGAACGGCGCCAACGGCGTCAAAGGCGATGAAGCGGAGCCGCCTGGTCCCGTACAGTCCAGCCAAGGGAGGCGTAGCCGCGTCCAGTCCAACGACGAACTTGGCGAGCATGAGTGTCCGAAGCCCATGTCGGGCGAAGGTCTCCTTCGACCGGCGGGCGGCGGCGTCCGGGTCTAGCGCGAGGCCGTAAATGAAGTGCAAGATCTGGTTACCCCACCGTCGGCCAGCCTCGTACCAAACCATGTCGGCCAGCAAACAGGCAACGACGGCGAGGCCGAAGGCGACCGCCAAGGTCATCCGTCCGTCGCCTGCGAGCGCCCCGGCAGCAATCAGAAACAGAATTGCCGGTACCGGCAACCACATCTGGCGCGCGAACACTGAAGCGAACACAACTGAGTAACCGTGCTTCAAAAGAAGATGGACGATGGCATCCATAGAACTACCTGCCGGGCCTTTCCGGTTCTCCTACAATCCTTGGACGGCTTGCCTAGAGTCTGTGGCGAGTTTGAGTTCTTGCCGGTTTGGCTAAGCGATGCTCCCAAACGTCGCGCCAGTCCGTTCGACATTCCCCTTCACACTTAAATGCATTGGCATGCCCGCCCATCCGTCCGCCGCATTCAGGGCAAACCCAGTTCAGAATGTCAGAAATGATGTCTTCAGTTGCCGGCAACATTGTGTGCGGCATGTGCAATCCTCCTCGTTGATTTCTCCTGATTCGTCAAACCAAACGCTGTCCCCACCACAGATTGCTTCGATTCCTCTGGCACCCGGAGCCACCCGACCCGGAGGACCGCGCCCGCCGGTCGAGTGGCCGCTGAGTTCTTTGCGCATGTCTTGGATGGCGCATGGTTGAAGTCATTACTCCGCGGCCGCGAGCTATAACTCCCGCAAAGCTAGGTCAGCAATCGAAGGACCAAAGCGGGACGTCTCTTAAATCGCTGACTCTAACGGACGGGGTAGATTCTCGGCAGGACGGTGTCGGAAGTCTCGAGTGGGATCTTGACACCTGTCGACGATTGGTGACGCACGATTGAGAATACGGGCCGAAGTTCAAGGAATAAGCAAGAGCCCAGATTGGAGGGTATGCACGAGGAATGCTTGATAAAGGCTCACAGTACCCTCTGCGGGTCGATCCCGAGCCTCTTCATGCGCGAGACCAACGTCGTGCGCTTGACATCCATGCGAGCTGCCGCGCCGTCAGGGCCCGCCACTCGCCCGTTCGTCATTTTCAGGAAGCGGACGATCTCATCGCGCTCATTCGCTTCGCGCGTGCCTGCCGCCGCCGGCGCATGCCTCCCATTGTGGCCCAGTTCAGCAATCGGAGCTTGCAATGCTGTCCCAGGCGTGAGGATTACCGAACGCTCGATAAAGTTTTCCAGCTCACGAATATTTCCCGGCCAATGCCAGGTGGAGAGCTTCTTCATGGCTCTGGCAGGTATGAATTCGATCCGCTTCTGCATGCGGCGGCCGTACTTCTGCGTGAAGTATCGGACCAACAGCGGAATATCGTCCGGACGTTCGCGCAGCGGTGGGATGCGGATCGGAAACACGTTCAGGCGATAGTACAAGTCGCTGCGGAACTCGCGGTCCTCCATCATTTTCTCGAGATCGCGATTGGTCGCCGCCACCAGCCGCACATCGACTTGCTTGGTTCGATTGTTGCCCAGCCTTTCAAACTCACGTTCCTGCAGAGCGCGGAGCAGCTTGGGCTGGATTTCGATGGGTATATCCCCCACCTCATCTAGGAAGAGCGTGCCCTGATCAGCTAGTTCCAGCCGCCCAATCTTCTGCGCAATCGCGCCCGTGAAGGCGCCCCGCTCATGTCCAAAAAGCTCGCTCTCCAGCAGTCCGGTGGGAATCGCCGCGCAGTTGAGTTTTACGAAAGTCCGAGCCTTGCGCCGGCTCCGTTCATGGATGGCGCGCGCAATTAATTCTTTGCCGGTGCCGGTCTCACCGAGAAGCAGAACTGTCGAATCGCTGGGAGCTACGGTCTCCACCAGATTCAAAACATGGCGCAGAGCCGAACTTTGCCCCACGATTCCTTCGAAATCCAGTTCGCCACGGATTTCATCTTCCAAATACAGTTTTTCCTGGGCGAGCTTGTCTTTCAATTCGGCTAGCTCGCGATAGGCCAGGCGACTCTCGATGGCGATTGCCAGTTGTCCCGCGGCGCGCATCAGGAAGTCAGCGTCTTCCGGGCGGATTGAGTTTTCGAACCGGCTGCCGAGAGTGAGGACGCCGAGCGTGCGACCTCGGGTGATCAGGGGTAGACCGCAGCCAGACTCAAGGGCTTCAGCGCGAACCTCAGTAACTTCATGGGGAGCCAGTTGTCCACTGATGTGATCCAATACGACAGGCTTGCCGGTCTTGAATACTGTGCCAATCACCGACCCCTCGATCGGTCGCAGTGCGTCCTCCTTAGCGAATCCCTTGCCTTCCGGGAAGTCCATAGCGAGTTGCCGCAAATGGACGCGCTCCGCATCTGGCAGCCAAACCCCAACGATGTCGCAATGCATGACTTGCCGAATGCTCGCCGACACCGTACGGAGGAGATCGCGACACTCCAGAGTCGAAACCAAAGTGGCCGTCATGTCCAGGAGCAGCTTCAGCCGGTCGCTCTCGCGTTGCAATTGCGGTTTTGTGCTCAGCGACTCCTGAGAATCGAGTGAGCGGTCCAGTACTATCGAGGGAGTGCTCATTCGTTAAGCCTCGCAAAGCTTACGCCGATGGCTTCTGCACACGCCAATCACCTCGCCGCTTCTGTCACCATCTACCGCCGGGACGAAACGACGACCGTCTAGGTCGTGAATACGTATCATCTGATGTAATGAAGAGGCCAAAAGCTTCGACAAAATGTCGCAGCCTTCGTCAACTGGCGAATCGCGTGGCGAAGGTCTCGACAATCCCTTCCACAGTCTCCTGGCCGCTGCGGCGCAACCTTCGTTCGCTCAAGCATTTGACGATGGCGCGAGGGCGCACGGCGCTTTGGCATCCCACATGCCGCTATTGAGCGGTGTGAGAACAACAAGACACGGCGACCATAACTGCTGGCATCGGGGGCACACATTCAATTACGGAGGAAATCGCATCACGCCACGAACTGCGATCATGCTTGCCGGTTTTATCATTCTCTTACACTTAAGTCTCAGCGCCACGGCTCAAGAATATCGCTCGGAGATCAGTGTTCAAGGCACAGGCTTTTTCACGCAGGACACTAACGGCCAGGGAATCTCGCGGACAACGACAGAGACTGGCGGATTTCTCGTTGGGTACCGTTATCACTTCAATCGCTGGCTATCCGGCGAAGCGAACTACGGCTATGACCGCGACACCCAGAGGTATTTTTCTACGGGTGGGTTTTCGAGAGTTGAG
>Ga0210398_10001311_pt1 | contig 25960 bp, 15 predicted proteins | sample IncBWC4OmetaG_FD_161047 | JGI IMG/M metagenome (GOLD analysis project Ga0210398, IMG submission 161047) | Forest soil microbial communities from Barre Woods Harvard Forest LTER site, Petersham, Massachusetts, United States - Inc-BW-C-4-O | ecosystem: Environmental > Terrestrial > Soil >... | reverse complement strand
GAGAAATATGACCTGATCATTTCCGAGCCCTCGAACCCTTGGATCGCGGGAATCGCCACGCTCTTCACGGATGAGTATTACGCTGCGGTCCGCCGGCAGCTCGCGCAAGGCGGAAAATTCGTTCAGTGGGTGCAAGCATATTCGCTTGCACCGGCCGATCTCCAAATGATTGCCGCGACCCTTGCGCCGCACTTCGCCGAAGTCACCCTCTGGCGCGGCGCGGAACAAGACTTCCTGCTCCTAGGCCGCACCGACGCTGCCCCCTTCCAATTCGGCCGCCTGCGTTCTCTCTGGCAAAATCAAGCTCTCCGTGATGATTTTGAGTCCATCGATGTTCACCAACCCGAAGGACTCGTCGCCTACTATTTGTTGGACGATGCGGCAGTGCGAAAACTGGCGGAGGGCAGCGTCTTGAATACCGACGATCGCACTCTGCTCGAATACCACGCCCCGCAAACCGTGCTACTTTCGGGCCTATTTAGTGCAAATCAGGAACTCATTGCACAACTCCGCACCGGGGGTCCCCTGCCGGAAAATCTGGAACACTCAGAAATCCAGCGTGCGCTGGAATCCGGTGCCCTTACAGCACTCGATCTCGGTGACGCAGCCAATGCTGCAAATTTTCTCAGAGCTCTCGAATCTCAGCCCGATTCCGCTCTCCATTTTCTCGCTGAAGGCCGCTTTGCACTGATGCACGGTGCCCTCAGAGAAGCTAAGTCCTTTCTGGAGGCTGCCCTAAAGCAAGACCCCGACTCTCTCGAAGCAATGCACTGGCTTGCCATCGTCGAACATCGCAGCGGCGAGGACTCCGCCGCGCGGTCCCTCGTTGACCAGATTCTGCTGCGGCACCCTCGCTCCCTTCCTGCGCTCACCGATGAAATGGAGTTCGCGGCGGATCGCAAGGACTTTCGGATCGCCCTCCTTGCGCAGTTGAACCGGATGTCAGTGATGCCGGATCCACCCGCGTCCGAATACTGCCGCTTGGGAGCGATCTGGATGAAAATGTCCAATCTCGCAGCGGCTGAAGCAGTCTTGCTCAAAGGAACCCTGAAGGACCCCTATAGCTACGCCTGCCACCTCGATCTCGGTGAACTGTATAGTGAAACCGGTCGACTTCCCCTAGCGCGTCAACACTTCGAGCTAGTCGTGCGTTTCTATCCGGATTATGACCCCACTATCTTTAGGTCCCTGGCAGGCGTGTATGTTGCTCTTGGAGATTCCCGCTCCGCAATGGCCACTCTGCGCAAAGGGCTTCGCCTCTTCCCCGATGACCCAGACTTGCAGAAGGCCGTTCCCGGAAAATGATTGCTGCACGTTACGCGTTTCAAACCACTTAGATAATCACTTTCTTGACCGATGGTCGGCCCCTGCGGCGGCAGGCTCCCGTTATGTCGAAGCCGGACAAGTCCGGTCACCAGCCAGAAACGTTGTGGGAAATAGCTCCTGCCTTGTCGCGCAGGGTAGAACTATTGGCACCTGAATGGGATCCGAGCCAACTTACAAGAATCGATAAACACCAGCGCGTTACTCGCGATCTATCCCGGCGAGTGCTATGCCACTACAAACCTCCTCGAACGGGACTCGGACGAAGCCGCCCGCGGCCCGATCTCCTCGAACCTGATTTCTCTGTCCCTAGTGAAAACGTCCATCTGTTCGGTGAAGCCCACAACCACCTCAGGAACAGGCCGCTTTGGCAGGAAAGGACTTCAGGGCCTCGATCAGGGTGTCCAACTCCGACTCGGTGTTGTAGTAGTGCGGCGAAATTCGGAGAGCAGAGGTAACGTTCTTCTCCGCCATGTCGATGATCGCGTAGGCGCCAAGAGAGGCTGAAGTGTTGATGCCGCGCCCACGCAGAGCGCCTACGAGGGCAATCGCGTCCCAGCCCAGGACCGCCACGGTGACAATAGCGGCAAGGTCTTTGCCCCGATCGAGCAGACGATAGCCGGGAAGGGCTGAAAGTCTGGTGCGCACTGTGGCGGCAAGTTCGCGCGCGCGGCCGCCTCCTCGGTGGATACCGACGCTCAAGGCATAGCGCGACGCTTCGCCGAGGCCAAGTAGGAGCGCGTAGGCAAATTCCCAGTTTTCGAAACGGCGTGCATCCGGCGCGAGCTCGAATCCGTCTGTGGTGACCCAGTTGGCCCCACGCATGTCAATGTAAAGCGGATAGTCGCCCCGCTGCAGCGCCCGATCGGAAACATATAGAAACCCGATGCCACGCGGACCGCGAAGAAACTTCCGCGCTGTCGCGGAGAGAAAATCGCAGCGGAGGCGCGAAAGATTGATTGGGATTTGACCGACGGCCTGGCAGGCGTCAACGAGATACGGGACGGCTGCAGCTTCGGCAACTTCGCCGAGAGCCTCGACGGGTTGCATGAGACCGGAATTGGTCGGCACCCAGGTGACGGCGAGCAGCTTCACTCGTGGATCGCGCAACAGTTCGCGCACGGATTGCGGGTCCACTTCACCGGACGGCAGATTCTCCGCCCGGCGGACCTCGATGCCCTGACGCTTGGCCAGCGAGAGATAGGCGAGTTGGTTGGAAATGTAGTCATTTCGAGTGGTGACGATGACGTCGCCCGGACGGAAATCGAATGCGGAGAGTGCCTGGAAGAACGCGACGGTGGCGTTCTCGACGACGGCGATATTGTGAGGCTGCGCGCCGAGGAGTTCAGCGATGTTCGAATAAGCTGCCCTTACGGCACCTTCGGCTTCATCCGAGCTTTCGTAGCCGCCAACCATGGCTTCGCAATTAAGATGAGCCGTGATGGTTTCGAGCACGGAACGCGGCATCAGACCCGCGCCGGCGTTGTTCAAATGCACACAGTTCGCGCACCCGGGCGTATCTTCGCGCCATCGAGTGAGCATGCTTTCCACGAAAACTCCTCCTTTGGAGCTCAGGCATCGGCAACCGGCCCTGGCGGTTAGGGTAGCTCTATCCGAAGAAGGCGGCAATTCCCAGGAAGGAGACTGGGAGGGTGACAAAGGAGACAGCTGCTGCCAATATGGCAGGCAGTAAATGGAAATCAGGACAGTACAGCGCCGCATCTCCACAGACTTCACATCGGGCCTGGCCCAGCTCTAGGTCCATGTTTCAGCGCGCTCAGAAATTATGACAAAAGCACAGGAGTCGTGCTCCCTCTTAATGCCCTTCTTCGCGAGCGAAGCCATCTCCGCTTTAAAGCCGTCGCACATGAAACAGAGTTCGTGGAGACCATTCTCTCCGGGCGGCTGGAATGCCGCTTCTCCCGGTGGCAGCGCGAAGATCAGCCAGCCATCGCCCCCGTCCACGGTCGCTAACGGCCATAGGTCCAGATGGCTATTCCGCAGGGTCGTAGTTCAGATTTTGCCCGAGCCATCGCTCGACTTCTGCCACGCTCATCCCCTTGCGTTCGTGATAGTCGGCGACCTGATCGCGGTCGATCTTGCCTAGGCTGAAATATCGCGATTCCGGGTGGGCAAAGTAGAGCCCGCTCACGCTCGATCCGGGCCACATCGCAAACGACTCAGTAATCAACATTCCAGTGTTCGCCTGCACATCGAGCAAACGCCAAAGCGCGCCCTTCTCCGTGTGGTCCGGGCACGCCGGGTAACCTGCAGCTGGCCTGATCCCACGGTACTTCTCTTGGATGAGATCCACGTTGCTCAAGCCTTCTTCACAACCGTAACCCCATTCATCCCGCACTCTCTTGTGCAGGCATTCGGCGAAAGCTTCAGCCAGGCGATCTGCGATGGCCTCCGCCATGATCGCGTTGTAGTCGTCGTGCTTGGTCCTGAACCCGTCGCACAGTTCCTTCAAACCGATCCCGCTGGTTACCGCGAACGCACCGATATGATCAAGCAACCCAGTTTCCTTCGGCGCGATGAAGTCTGCGAGCGATCGGCATGGCTCACTGCCTTCCTTATTTGATTGCTGGCGGAGGAAGTGGAATCGTTCGAGCACCTGTCCGCGTGTGTCTTCCGCGTACAACTCGACATTGTCGCCCACGGCGTTGGCGGGAAAGAATCCGTAAACGCCCCGCGCCGTAATCAAGTTCTTCTCAATGATGACATCCAGGAGAGCATTGGCTTCGGTAAAGATCTGGCGCGCCTGTGCACCTTGTCCCTGGTGCTCGAGAATGCGGGGATAAATGCCCTTGAGCCCCCAAGTATGGAAGAACGGCGTCCAGTCAATGAAGTCGCGCAGTGTCGCTAGAGGAAAGTTGTCCAGCACGCGCACACCTGTAAACGCGGGTGTGGGCAAGTCTTCGGCACGCCACTCGATCGGAGTCCGCCTTGTGCGCGCCGTCTCAAGGGAGACGACCGTCTGCCGCGGCGCCGAGTGGGCCTTGCGAAGCGCCTCGTAGTCGGCGCGATGCTGTGCCACGAACGCCGACTTGCCCTCGTCACTCAGAAGGCTGGTCGTCACGGGAACTGCCCGGCTGGCATCCAGGACGTGGACCACGGGCTCGCTGTAATGCGGCGCAATCTTAACGGCTGTGTGCGCCCGGCTCGTGGTTGCGCCGCCGATGAGCAACGGCAACTTGAAGCCCTGACGCTCCATCTCGCGGGCCACGTGCACCATCTCGTCGAGAGACGGCGTGATCAGGCCGCTAAGTCCGATCATGTCCGCCTTTTCCGCCTTAGCGCGTTCGAGGATTTTTTCGCAAGGGACCATCACGCCCATGTCGATCACTTCATAGTTATTGCAGGCAAGCACGACGCCGACTATGTTTTTGCCAATGTCGTGAACGTCGCCCTTGACCGTCGCGAGTACGATTTTTCCCTGCGCCTTGACCACTTGGCCGGATGCCGCCATCGCAACTTTTTCGGCCTCCATGAATGGCGTTAGGTGGGCCACGGCCTTCTTCATCACGCGAGCAGACTTGACCACTTGGGGCAAGAACATCTTGCCGGCTCCGAACAGGTCGCCCACCACACTCATGCCGGCCATCAGCGGGCCTTCGATAACCAATAGGGGACGGCCCAGCTTGAGGCGGGCTTCCTCGGCGTCGACTACAATGTACGCGTCTAGGCCCTTGATCAGTGCGTGAGAAAGACGCTCCTCGACCGTGCCGTTGCGCCATTCTTCAGCCCGTTTTTCACTCGCTACCGCGCCCGTCCCCTTGAGGGATTCGCCGTGCTCCACCAAGCGCTCTGTCGCGTCGGGACGGCGGTTTAGCAGCACGTCCTCGACCAGCACCTTCAACTCTGGCTCAATCTCCTCGTACACCTCGAGCATCCCGGCATTCACGATGCCCATGTCCATGCCCGCCCCGATGGCGTGATAAAGAAAGGCGGAGTGCATGGCCTCGCGAACCTTGTTGTTGCCTCGAAAGCTGAACGAGATGTTTGATACGCCACCGCTGACCTTCGCGTGCGGCAGGTTTGCCTTGATCCAGCGCGTAGCATTGATGAAGTCAACCGCGTAGTTGTTGTGCTCCTCCATGCCGGTGGCAACGGTAAGGATGTTCGGGTCGAAGATGATGTCTTCGGGCGGGAAACCGACCTGGTCAACCAGGATCCGGTAGGCGCGTTCGCAGACACGGATCTTGTCCTCGTACGTCGCGGCCTGGCCCTGTTCATCGAAGGCCATCACCACGACCGCTGCACCGTATTTCAGAACAGTAGCGGCGCTTTTGCGAAACTTCTCTTCGCCTTCTTTCAGCGAGATCGAGTTCACGATTCCCTTGCCCTGAAGGCACTTGAGCCCTGCCTCGATGACCTCCCATTTCGAGGAGTCGACCATAAAGGGCACTTTGGCGACTTCGGGTTCGCTAGCCAGCAACTGCAGGTAGCGTGTCATCGCCGTCACGCCGTCGATCATGCCCTCGTCCATGCAGATGTCGAGGACATTCGCGCCATTCTCGACTTGCTGCCGGGCCACGCTTACAGCTTCTTCATATTTGCCTTGCTTAATGAGCTTGGCGAACTTCGGCGAACCGGCCACATTGGTCCGCTCGCCGATCAAGATGTAGACGGCGGGCTGCTGCGTGAATGGGTGCGATCCCGAGAGACGGAGCGGCTTCGGTTCCGTGGGCTCGGCCACGCTTGTGCTATCGGACACGGTCACGATCGACTCTCAATCTGGTGGGCGAAGGATTCCCCAGGGGATGTCGTCCTCCACTTTCGCGGAGGATGGCCTTCGAGCGCCGTGGCAATAGCCGCGATGTGCTCGGGGGTGTTGCCGCAGCAGCCGCCGGCAATATTAATCAGGCCCGACCGTGCAAAGTTACCCAGATAGCGGGCCATGTCCTGCGGGCCCAGATCGAACCCAGTTTCCGAGAGGGGATTCGGTAAACCGGCATTTGGGTAGCACGAGATCGCCACGTCCGCCTTTTCGGAAAGCTCCTCCAGGAACGGATACATCAGATCGGGACCGAGAGAGCAGTTAAGTCCCACCGACAACGGTTTCACGTGCTGCACCGCGTTCCAGAACGCCTCCGTGGTCTGCGCGGAAATCAACGTCTCGCCGCCACGCCCCACCGCCGCAGAGATCATCACCGGCAGTTCCTTGCCGTCCTCGTCGAATACCTCGCGGATAGCGACCAGTGCTGCCTTGGCGTTCAGCGAGTCGAAGATTGTTTCGACCAGGAGCAGGTCTGCGCCGCCGGCGATGAGGGCACGCGCCTGCTGAATGTAGGCGACCTTAACCTGATCGAAGGTGACCACCCGGAAGCCTGAATCATCGGCATCGGGCGAGTTCGAGAGAGACACGGTCAGCGGCCCAATCGCGCCGGCCACGAACCGTTGACGCGAGGTTGCGGTCCCGACGCGGTCGGCCCATTCACGGCACTGCCGCGCCGATTGCTCATTGATATCCCAGGCCAGGCTGCCGAGGAACGGATCCTCGATAACCTTTTGGTAGAACGCGGGATCCTTCCGGCCGCCGTGCTCCCGCGGATCGTCGACAAAGAATTCGCTCTGGGTGATGCTGGTTGCCCCGAAGGTGTTCGTCTCGATGATGTCGGCGCCAGCCTCCAGAAACCGGCGATGGATGTCACCGATCATCTCCGGTTTAGTCAGCGAGAAGAGGTCGCCGTTGTTCAACAGGCTCTTCGCCGAATCCTTGAAACGCTCTCCGCGGATGTCCGCTTCCGTCATGCCATAGGTGCGGATCGTCGTGCCCATCGCTCCGTCAATGATTGCAATGCGACTTTCGAGGATCTTTTCAAGAGGATGTTGGTGGGTTCTAGTCATGGATCCCTGGGGGCCGTGAACGCGGCTATGGTAGCAATAGGAGGCGTCACGCGAGCTCTGGTTTCCCGAACTCGACCTTCAGCATCACAGCAGGCCTTCTTAATTATAGCGATATCGCACGATCAGCAGGAGGCCTAAACCCTGGTGCGTGCGAGCGTTAACGTGATCGTGATACGGTTGAAACTGCCTCGGCGTTTGTAAGGGCCTGACAGGAAGTCCGGGTGAAATCAGCGCGGTCGCGCCACGGTAAAGGGAATCACCGTTTCGCGAATGCCGCTTGGTTCTGAGGCATTGACGGCAAGGCTTTCTGCGGAGAATTGAAAGCGTGCAATCTTCGGTTATTACCTCTCACAACGATAGAATGCCATTCGTCCCGGCGGGCGCGGTCACAGGCATTGGCAGCTTGCCGCTCACGTCTATTACTTCGGCGATTCGGTCCGTTGCCGAATTTTCGCCGGAAGTCCCCTTCTGGCCTCAGATGCCTCAACTTTCAGACCGCGAGAGTGTCATTGGCCAAGGTCTGGGCATTGTGGCGGAGCTGATTGAGCCTCGCAATGAAGGCTACGGTTACCAGGTAAAAGAGGGCCGGCTCGATTTGGTTCTCGAAATCTTTCATCGGAGTAGTGGAGAGCTGACGCCGGCAAACGCGGCAGGGTTTGCTGCTTTCGAAGAAGCGTATTCATCCGGTCTCTTTAGGTCTGCTGTCGCCGTGAAGGGTCAGATCGAGGGGCCCATCACGCTGTCGGCGTATCTGTTCCACCAGGGCCGACCCTTCCTGTCCGATCCCGCACTTTTTGCAGCCATCGCATTTCATGTCTCGCAGATCATCTGCTGGCAGATTGATCGCCTGAAATCTACTGGCCTGCCTGTGCTGCTGTTTGTTGATGAACCAGCCTTGTGCCTGGAAGCACCCGTCGCGAACGCTGTCACAGAAGAACAGAGGCTGAATGCACTGGCGGCCGCACTGGAGGATGCGCGAAGTCGCGGAGCCTACGCCGGACTACATTGCTGTGCAGCGCGTCCGTTCGAGCGCATGTGCCGCGTAAACCCGGATATCATTTCTTTCGATGCCCATGAGGGACTTGACTCGTTTTTTGCTGACTGGCATGCGTTGGACTTCGTGCAACAGGGAGGAACGGTTGCCTATGGAATAGTCCCCACAAGGCCAGGTCTTAACGCCGTCGATTCAGCGAGCCTCTTTATTCGCTGGCTGAAAGCATCATCACTGGCTGGCGATCCCCAGAAATTTGCTCAGCGCGCGATGATCACGGCAACCTGCGGACTGGGACTGCTCGATACGTCCTCTGTCAGAGAGTCATTCGGCGTCGCGCACAGCATAAGCAAACTGATCAGATCCTTAGCTGGTTCGCTAGAACAATAAGACCTTCAGGATATTCGATCTCTTCGACAGGTTTTCCGATCCAGCCATCTTTCGTGCACACCCACTTTTCACGATGCCTGACGCTCGTGATCACCCCGCGTGGACTGCCGTCCTTCCGATCCGGAATCGTTCGGACATATTGCTGTTAGGTCAAGTCCTCCCGGATTTTCCCGCCTTGCGCTCGTAGCTGCAGCAGCATCGCCATCTGTCCTTGCAGTTGGCTTGGGAAGAGTACACGGCAGGCGCCTCTGGAAGGATACCGTTACAGTCGCTTCTGCGAACTCTACCCAACGTTGGCCCAGGAAGCAGGATGGCGCTCTTCGCCAGGTACACAAGCCTGGCGAGAAGGAATTCGTGGACTGAGCCGGTGCAACGACTCTGGTCGACGATCCGATTATCGGCGAATTCTGGCCAGCCTCGCTGTTCGCACCCCGGTTGGCCCGTCACCCAGGCGCCATCATGTGGTTTGCTGCGGAGCTTGGAAGTGCGATCCTTAGCATCCCCGAAACGCGCGATTTCATGGCATCTGCTAACTTGAACGAGGGTAGCACGTCTACCCTTATTAGGGTAGAATGTCTACTATCATGACGCCTAAGGAGTCTCCCAACCGGGCCGAGCTCTTGCAAGGCACGCTCGATATGCTGATTCTGCGGACACTGCTTTTCGGGCCGGCTCATGGCCATCAAATCGCAAAACACATACAACGTACTACGGAGGGCGTGCTACAAGTGGAGCACGGCTCGCTGTATCCGGCGCTCCATCGTATGGAGCGCAAGGGGTGGATCATTGCGAAGTGGGAGACGGCGAAGGAACGGAATCGTCAGTTCAAGTATTACCGGCTAACCCAAGCGGGCAGAAAGCAGCTCGTTCGCGAAGAATCGAGATGGAAGCGACTGGCGAAGGCGGTGGCGACGGTCATGTGGCCAGTTCCAGGAGATCCGTCATGAACCCTTGGAATTGGTTCAGGGCAAGGCTTGCCAGGTTCCGGGAAGGTCATGGCCGGGAGGAGGAATTGGACCGGGAGCTGGAGTCGCATCTAGAGCTGGAAGTCGAGGAGCAACTGGAATCAGGTTTGTCGCCCGAAGAGGCACGCTATGCCGCTCGACGAGCGTTCGGCAACACCACGTTGGTGCAAGAAGACGTGCACGCAATCTGGAGTATGGTTTGGTTGGAGCGACTTACTGGCCACGCGAAACACGCTGCGCGATCACTTCGCACGAACCCTGGTTTCACCTTCATCGCCGTTCTCACTCTGGCCTTGGGTATTGGCGCCAATACTGCTATTTTCAGCACAATCGACGCACTGATGCTTCGACCTTTGCCGTTCGCCGCACCCGATCAGCTCGTGCGCATTTATTCAACAAAAGACGGAACTCGCGTGGGAGGAATAAATTCCGCTGCTGGACCGTCACCGATGGACATACAGGACTTTGCGCAATCAAGTCATAGTTTCCAGAAGATGGTCGTTTACGACACGTGGCGCAAGAACGTGAGTTTCGGCAGCTCCGCGGGGGAGCCGGAGCAGATGCGAGTAGGCCTAGTCCCTGCAGCTTATTTCGAGGTCCTCGATATACAACCGGTTGTGGGCCGGCTCTTTACGGAAAATGAGAATCAGGTCGGCAAGAACTTTGTGGCCGCAATAAGCGCACGGCTGTGGAGAGACCGTTTCGCAAGCGACAGCGCAATCCTGGGACGGGAAATTCGCATCAATGACGAGCCCTATACGATAGTGGCGGTCATGCCGGATGCGATCCCTGAGTGGATGGAGCCTTGGCGCCCTGGGCTGGTTGAGGTCTGGACTCCCTTCGCGTTTGCGGACGTATGGTCGGAAAGTTCACGGAGCTCGCGAGGTTACTGCGCCCTTGCACGGATGAAGCCTGGCGTGTCACTCGAACAGGCCCAGGCGGAGCTCGCGACCATAGCGGTCGGCCTAGCGGCGGCCCATCCAGTCGATCAAGGCATCGGCGTAATCATCCGCCGAATTTCTGACACGCGCGTGGGAGAGCTTCGTCCCATGCTATTTCTGTTGATGGGGGCAGTGAGTCTGATCTTGTTTATTGCGTGCGTAAACCTGGCGAATTTGCTTTTGGCGCGAAATTCGGCGCGCCAACGAGAACTGGCCGTGCGCGCGGCGCTGGGCGCGGGAAGGACAGAACTCATCAGACAATTACTCACCGAGTCTCTGTTGTTATCGCTGATGGGTGGAGCAGTCGGGTTGGCTCTGGCACAGATGGGCCTTGCGAGTCTGACGAGAATGCATCCTGCGGGCCTGCCACAACTTGATTCCTTAGGCATCGATTGGCGAGTGTTGGCGTTTACTCTCTTGGTGTCTCTGGCCACGAGTTTGCTTTTTGGCGCGGCCCCAGCACTTACAGGATCTCGGCTAAACCTCGTGGATGCGTTGAAGCAAGGCGGGCGATCCGGTTCCTCAGGACGATCTACTCAGCGTTTGCGCAACGTTTTGGTTGTGACGGAAATCGCGATGTCCCTGATGCTTCTGGTAGGAGCAACGCTGTTGACTCGAAGCATTATAGAGTTGGAGCGCCAACATTTGGGAATTCGTCAGGACCATGTGCTGAAAGGGCATATCTATATTCCCGGCGTTCGCTATCCGAACCCGGGAGCGATCACCCGCTTCTGCGATGAATTTGCAACACGGGTGCGCGCCGTACCCGGCGTAATCGCGGCGACGGTAACAACGGTCTACCCGCCGAACGACGGATGGACTCAAATGCTCAACATCCCGGGGCGTCCGCTCACGCGGATCCAGGATGTTCCGTCAGCGCAGTTTGGCCTTGCGGATGCACATTTCCTTAGAACTCTTGGAATTCCTCTGATTCAAGGCAGAGACTTCGCCGAATCGGACAGCGCCACAAGTCCGCCTGTGGCACTGATCAGCGAGGAGTTCAAGCGGCGCTATTTCCCAAGAGAGGATCCTGTCGGCCGGCAAATTCACATTGGACCTCCACCATTTCTGCAGATCGCCCCCGGAGCGGATATAACGGACTCCGCAGACGTCATCCTCATTGGCGTGATCGGCGATTTCAAGAACGCCGGCCTGGCGCTTCCACCGGAGCCGCAGATTACCGTTTTGTACTCTCAGCATCCCCTGGTGAACTACGGATTCAAGGATATTGTGATCCGCACTGCTTCGGAGCCGCGCTTGCTGGTTCCTGAAATACGCAGACAGCTTCATGACTTGGATCCCGACATGCCTTTCGCCGAGGTGCAAACGATGGACGAACTCGTCGAAGAGCAGACCGGTGGACAGCGTTTCACGACGGTTCTGTTGGCTTCCTTTGCTGCGGCGGGCCTGGTCCTCGCCGTTGTAGGAATCTACGGCGTGGTTTCTTTTCTGGTGGCGCAACGCAAGCAGGAACTGGCGGTGCGGATTGCGCTGGGCGCCAACCGCGTGAATGTTCTTTGGCTGGTGCTGAAGCAGGGCCTGGAAATGGCCGCGCTGGGCGCGACCGTAGGGCTCTTTGGCGCATGGACCACGCAGAAACTGGTGAAGGGCCTTCTGTTTGGAATTTCGCCGGTTGATCCGATGACGTTCGCGGGTGCTGCCGTCTTCTTGCTTACAGTCGCCGCGATCGCCAGTGCAATCCCCGGCGCGCGAGTCCTGAGGATCGACCCGGCACAGACCCTTCGCCAAGACTAAGGCTGCAGAGCGTGACTTCCTGGGGTACTTTCGGCAAGTCAGAAGCTTTCCAGAAACGGCATTCGAGGAGATCGCAGCGCGAACGCATTGGCCAGCACAGATAGCTTCCATGGCTTGGTAGCTAACAAGGGCAACCATGGAATTTCGTGCATCCCGACTCCCCGGGTGGAAGACTTTAACATGATGATCATGCTTTGTTTCAAAGAGATTTTCGTTCATCCAGTGTCGCGACGGCGCCTTGGAACCTGCGTGGCATTCCTGTGGGGGAAGGCTCCGGAAATGTGTCGACCGACCTCGGGCACGCGGACAGCGAGAGCATGCTGGTTAAGGCCCAATTGGCCGCCATAGTCTTCTTGAAGGTCACGGATCTCAAAGGCGTGCGCGCCGAATGGCAGTTAGAGCAAGCCCGGAGAAGCCTTGTCTCTAAAACGAGTTGATTATCTCCACCTTCGTTCTCGTCAGTATCCCATGAAGTCGGTTGTTGCCAAGAGGCCCCTGCTATTGAGGCGGTCCGGAGTCAATATTTCCGTGTTCCGGCCGGTTATGTTCGGCTGAGATCGCCGCCGCGCACGACACGAGAGTCGATTATCGTCCGCACGCAACAGTGTTGAAGATTGAACCGCCGATTCCCAATACGGAATTTGGGCGAGACGTTGGCTTGATGGCTAGAATCGAGCGTAAACGGAGGGAGAGGGAAGGCGAATTTCAAAACAACCTAGCGCGTAAGGAGTGACCGCAAGAAAGCCTCGGCCATCTCAGGTTGGTTCTTCAACTATATTGAAAACTTTATTCAGACTAGAAGAAGTCAAAACCTCTCTTACATCTCCATGAACTCCTGCGAGCACAAGCTCAATATGCTTGTCGCGGCTCATTTTGAGAGCTTCAACAAGTGTCGCAACGCCCATTGAGTCGAGAGCACTCACTTCACGCATGTCGATGATCATTCGTTTTCCCTCGAGGCTGTTAACTAACTTAACCAGCTCGTTTCTCACGGGCCCACTTGTAGCGAGGGTCAAGTCGCCGCTCAAGCGAACGATTGTCGCGTCGACGCTTTTCTCCACTCGTACGTTCATTTCTTAGCCTGCAATTCTACGAGGTCCCTTACCATCTTGAGGGTCGTATCGTTCATTTTTCTTAAGTCATTAACAAGTTTCGCATTTTGTGCGGCCAAGTCCCGGCTGTGGCGAAGAAAGTAGAGAATCAGAACGACGGCGATGGTTGGAATGAGTCCCAGTTCGAGAATTGCCCAGGCGACCGTTTTTAGTTCAGTAGGGTTCATACCATAACTAAGGCGGGAGCTTACGCTGTGACGATCACAGTGTCAATTTGTTTGCCTTTTCTCTGTTTGCCTTTTCTCGCGGCTCCGGTCGAATCCATCGGACGTTAATTGCGGTGCTTGTACGTCCAAATCAGAATGTCGGACTCACGGTTGAGGTGCGCGATCACGGATTTGCGGAACACTTCGGAAGATGTTTCAGAAATGCCGGAGTGATGTTCATGTGCTGAAGCGGCGGGTGCTCTGAGCTCGGCAAAGATCACAAGTGTGACTGCGGAGGCGCTGCGGCGTGATCATCACCTTCAAAGCTACAGATAGAAATGTGAAATACCGTACTCGATGACCTAGCCATCAAAGTTCACCACAACATCGGCTGGATGTTGATCCTCATCGGATATCTTCAGTTTGAGAATGAAAGAGGGCACGACTATCTTTTAGTGACTCCGGTTTTCCTCTGCGACTCATCTTTAAAGCCTCGGCGCGAATCGCCAAAGGTGTTCCTCGACGGTTGCCAGACTGAAATCTGTGTGGAGTTTTGCCATGAGCCGACGATTCCTGAGCCGAAGCTCCTCGGTGATCGTGCAGCGCGTTGAGCCCAGCATACGCAGGACAAAGAGTCCCAGGAACGACGCCGCGATGATGTACATCCGCCAGGGAGCGCGCGAAGAAGACACTGCCTGGCCTCCGTCTGCGAGTAAACAAAACGTGGCCGGCATTATAGCAGGGAGCTTATCGCGTCACCTGCCTGCCGAAAGGATGTTCCTAGGCACAGCTCGTCCAGTCGAGACAGAAGCGCGAACTGAAACGGCATCGGCGTTCTACCTCCTTGTATAGGTTCCTTCCGAGAAACGCTCTGCCACGTAGCCGTAATCGGCATTTCGATTCGAGCCGCGACACGATGACTCTCGGAAGCAATCCTGTAATTACCGTGTTGGGAAACCCTAACTGACGGTTTGGCCGTCATTCCCGGGAGTCGCGCTTGGATGAACATAAATCCGCTCCAGCAGGAGAATCCAGGTGGTGTCTGTCAACGGATTGGAGGGCATCTGAAAATCCACTCTCCGATGACGGAGGTCCGCCGTAAAAATCGCCCTGTTACCCGCCAGCCTGTTCTTTTCCGGGACTAGCCCCGGGCTAAAGCGAACGAGGTCACAGATTCCTTGACACCCAATGTTCTGTCTAAGTACCATCGCCGCGTTCGAATGAGCGACCCTCGGGCGAGCGTCGAACGACCGCCCCTCGACCAAAAGTAACACTTCCGGAGAGTAGCCCTATGAAATTCCGCGATGGAACAACTCACTTTCTTTGCAGGGCTGGATCCTACATCCTCGTGCTTCTGCTAAGCGTTTGTGCATCAACTCAGGCCTTCGCGGCGTCTGATCCCGCCATTCCATCAGGGGACATTCGCGTCCACTACCATCGGCCGGACGGCAACTATAGCGGGTGGACGGTCTATGCCTTTGATAACACCACGGAAAATACCGGCAACTATGGCGGCGGCCCCGTTCAAGTAACTGGCACCGACAGCTTCGGCGCGTATTTTGACGTCGGAGTGACCACGGGCGCGCAGGAAGTTGGCATCATTATTCACAATCCAACGGAGCCGGGCGGAGACCAGAAGGACACTCCCAACAATTTGTTTGTCGATCCGGCCACGCAAGGCATTGAGTTCTGGGCGTACTCCGGGATAGCGAAGCTATATACCAGCGCGCCCAGCTTGACCAATCCCACAGCGCTGTTGCCGGGGTACGTCCGCGTTCACTACCACCGAGTGGACGGCAACTATAGCGGCTGGACGATCTATGCTTTCTTCGACACGACTGAGTATACCGGCGACTACCTCAGCGGGCTCGTGCCACCTACAAATTCGGACGCGTTTGGAGTGTACTTTGACGTCGCCGTTACGGCGAATTCGCAAAATCTCGGCCTGATCATTCACAACCCCTCTGCGCCCGGCGGGGACCAGAAGGATCCGGGTCCGAACGAGTTTGTCGATCCGTCCGCAGAAGGCTTTGAGTATTGGGGCTACACGGGAATCGGCAAGCTGTACAAGAGTCAGCCCAGTCTGAGCAACCCCACTGCGCTGTTGCCCGGATACGCTCGCATTCACTACTTCCGGCCCGATGGAGACTACGCCAACTGGACCGTCTATGCCTTCGATGACACCGCGGAATATACCGGCGACTATAACGACGGACTGACGGGAGTGACCAGCACTGACTCCTACGGGGTGTACTTCGATATCAGCCTGATTCCCAATGCGCAGAACCTCGGATTCATCATCCACAATATCTCCACCGGCGTAAAAGATCCCGGGCCGAACATGTTTCTGAACGTCGCCACCTACAGCCAGGCATGGGCGATTTCAGGAAACGCGACGGTTTTCATCTCAACGCCGACTCCGGCGCAGATATTGGCGAGCCTGCTTAATGTGGAGCAGGCTTATTGGCTCGATCGCCAGCGAGTGGCCATCCAGCCGCAGTTCGCGCAGAGCGGCGATACCTATGCAATCAGCTCTAGCCTGACCGGCGGCCTGTCTGTGACCACCACTGGCATTACGGGAGGGACCAATATTCCGCTCACAGTTGGCGGAAGCCTGACCGCGGATGAGTTGCTCCGCTACCCGCAATTAAAGGGTTACACTGTCCTAGAGCTGCCGCCAGATACGCAAGTTTCGACCTTGCAGACGGCTCTCCAGGGACAACTCGCCTTTTCAGCGATTGATTCGACCGGAACGTTAAGGTACGCCACAGGCATTCAGTTCGCGGGAGTTTTGGATGATCTCTTCTACTACCCGGGCAAGCTCGGCGTCGTCTTTCACCATGAGGAGAGCGATTGGCACGACTGGGCTGACGACGAAAACGGCGCTGTGAAGCTGAAGCTATGGGCACCCACGGCCCAGAATGTCTATGTACAAATCTTCGACCACGAATTCGATACGACTCCTTCCGCCGTTGTGCCAATGCACGAACACAATGGCGTGTGGGTGGCCGATGGGGATTCCGGGTGGAAAGACAAATATTACCTATATAGCGTGCAGGTCTGGGTGCCCTCTGACTCCGCTGTGGATACAAATATCACTAGCGATCCCTATTCCATCGACATCGCGTTGAACGGAACCAAGAGCCGGATCACGGACCTCGACTCCGATGAAACGAAGCCCGCGGGCTGGGACGAAGATACCTCGCCTCCGCTGAGAAGTTTCAGCGACATGAGTTTGTATGAGCTGCACATTCGCGACTTCAGCGTGAATGACCTTACAGTTCCAGCGGCTCATCGCGGCCTGTATGAGGCTTTTGACGATCAGAACTCGGATGGAGTGAGGCATCTTCGCTCTCTGGCCAAGAGCGGGCTCAAAGCAGTGCATATCCTGCCTTCCTTCCACTTTGCTAGCGTGAATGAGGACAAATCCAAATGGATCATTCCCACCGGTCTGGCACAATTCCCACCGGACGGCCAGCAGCAACAGGCAGCCGTCACCGCTAGCCAAACCAGTCCTGCCTATAACTGGGGCTACGATCCTGTGCACTACATGACGCCGGAAGGAAGCTACGCGATCAATCCCGATGACCGCGTGCTCGAATACCGGGTGATGGTGAATGGGCTGCACAAGGCAGGGCTGCGCGTGGTGCAGGATGTGGTTTTCAACCATACCAATGCCAGCGGCGAAGGCCCCAACTCCAATCTCGACGAGGTGGTGCCAAACTACTATCACCGTCTCGATGCGAATGGAAACCTCGAGACAGCGTCGTGCTGCCCGGATACGGCTAGCGAACATAAGATGATGGAAAAGCTGATTATCGACACCCTTTTGCTCAACGCGCGGAAATATAAAATCGATGGCTTCCGCTTCGACATCCTGAGTTTCATGTTCACATACAACGTGCAAGACATTCAGCAGGCCCTGCAGTCGCTTACTCTCGAGAAGGATGGCGTGGACGGATCCAAGATCTATTTGTATGGCGAAGGCTTCAACTTCGGAGACACTGCGAACAATCAGATAGGGCCCAACGCCTCCCAGATCAATCTTTATGGCTTTGGTGTTGGCACCTTCAACGACCGCATCCGCGATGGCATACACGGCGGCAGCCCGTTTACCGATGAGCGGGTGCAGGGCTTTGCCACGGGGCTCTTCACCGACTCAAGCGACTTCACCAATGGCAGCCTTTCTTCGGGTCAGCAGCAGGCCCAATTGCTCCAGTATTCTGACTGGATCGATGTAGCACTCACAGGAAACCTGCGCGACTACACTTTTACGGATAGCGCCGGGGCCACAGTTACCGGAGCGCAAGTAAACTACAACGGGCAGCCGACCGGGTATACCAAGAGTCCCGTCGAGGCCATCAACTATGCCTCTGTTCACGACAACCAGGACCTCTTCGACCAGGTGCAGTTGAAGTCGAGCTTCAGTGACAGCATCGCCACTCGTGCGCGGCGGCACATCATGGGCATGAGCCTAGTAACGCTAGGCCAAGGCATCCCATTCTTCCAAGGCGGCGATGACCTGCTGCGCTCCAAGGACATGGATCAAAACAGTTATGACTCTGGGGACTGGTTCAATAAGATCGACTGGAGCGGCCAGACGGCCAACTGGGGCATCGGCTTGCCCATTGCCAGCCAAAACGAAGGCCAATGGCCAATCATGACACCGTTGTTGAGCAACCCGGCCTATACACCGCTTCCAGCAAACATCGCCTACAGTAAAGCGGCGTTTCGCGAACTGCTGAAAATCCGCTACAGTTCAGATCTGTTCCGCATGGCAACATTCGAGGAAATACAACAGAACCTCACCTTTCTGAACACCGGACCAAACCAGACGCCGGGGCTGATTGTCATGAAGCTCGATGCCAACGGCGGAAACGACGGAGTCTACAAGCACATCGTGGTGGTCTTTAACGCAACCGATGCGGCGGTGACGTTCACCGACAGCAGGCTGCAGGGTCTGCTGCTGCATCTGCACCCCGTGCAGAAAAACTCAAGCGATCCCGCAACGAGACAGTCGACGTTTGTTTCCACAGCGGGAACCGTTACCATCCCCGCGCTGACTACTGCGGTCTTTGTGGCCGAAACCGAATAGGCCATTAGCTGAGTCTGTTTAGTCGCCTCCGTCACGCGACCACACTCCGGGCGGCTCTGGTTATAAGCACTCCTTCAGCGAACGTGATCGCAACGATTCGGCTGGCTTGATGACGAACCCGATGTCCGACATACCACTCCTTGAGCGTGGGCCCGAAACACCGACGAATCTGTTCATCAAGAAACGCAATGTTTTTGTTTGCCTCGCACTGCTCCTGGTTGGACTCGCCATCCTGCGTTCTGCCATGACAACCCGCCTCGACAGCTTCACCATTGATGGGGCCTATCACATCGCCGCTGCGTCTCCTACACGAAGTACCACGATTTTCGAATCAATCCGAGCATCCACCACTTGTAAAACTCTGGGTGGGCGGTATCGTTCAGGCCACCGGATTTCGACTGGATGCTCTTCACCAATCCAACGAAAAGGAAGCGGAACGACCGTACACGGAACGCGCTGTTTTTCGGCAGAACGACCCCGATTCCGTGCAGCGGCGCGCAAGGGTGGCGATGTATGTGTTGAACGGCCTGCTGTTGCTCGCTCTGGCCCTCGCGCTGGAGCGCACTTTCAACGCGGGGCGTTTCCCTCGGTACACTCTCTTCCTTGCTATCGACCCGACAGTTGCCGCGCAGGGATCAATCCCTTGCGCGACCCCAGCTTGGAATGATGCCTCGGCAACTTCGGTCAGCTTCCGTCCACGTGCCTGATTGACGCCCTTGTGGTCATTGCCGGACCGACCCTCGTGCCTGCAACAAACCAGATTTCAGACCGTGTGCGCCAGTCGCTGCCACCTTACTGACAGATTGGGGTTCCAGTAGTTCGGTTGTCTCGACGCGCCAAATCCGCGAGCTTCAACATCCTGCTCTGGGCGCGGAGATCAATCGATCAATCAGTGGGAAGACAGTGGCTTGCGAGGGACCCTCTCATTGCGAATGGCGAGATGATAGATGAGCGACGCCGCAACAGCGGCGGATTGCTTCAGGTCGTCTTCGAGGACATGGTCGTAGGTGTCCATATTCGTGTGAGGGGCCCGCGTATTGTCGCCCTCCATATAGTCTCGTATCCATTGGAAGGCGGGCAGACCCACTTCGTCAAACGGCACGTGATCCGTGGCCGCGATGCCTGCGATAGACAATGTAGAAGCACCGAGGTCTTTGTACGGCTCGAGCAAGTCGCGGAAAATCGGCCGGGCGGCTTCGTTACCTTGAAGGTAGAGTCCACGAATGCGGCCGGTACCGTAGTCGAAATTGAAATAGGCGTCGAACTTCTCACGTTCCGGCTTGAACTCGTAGTGCGCACTGCCGGGCTGGTCCTCCGCTCCGCTTATTTTCCGTCCGAGGTGGGCGGCTACGTAGGCGTGAGAACCCAGCGTTCCCTGCTCCTCCGCGCTCCACAAGCCGATGCGGATGGTTCGCCGGGGCTTCAGCTTCAGGGCCTGCAGGATCCGGATTACCTCCAGAGCAGTGGCTGCACCCGCGGCATTGTCGGTGGCGCCGCTGCCTGAGTGCCAGGAATCGATTGAGCCACCCACCATCACGACTTCGTCTTTCAAATCAGTGCCGGGGATTTCGGCGATGACGTTGTAGCTCATGGGGTCTTCATCGGAGAAACGCACGCCGATGTTCACTTCAAGCTGAACGGGGATTCCACGCATCACAAGACGGACGATTCGGTTGTACTGCTCGGCTGCAACGTTGACCTGCGGAGTGACCACCGGTTTGCTGAGATCCCAGGCGTGCGCACGTTTTTCAAAGGGCACATCCGGCGAATACGGTACGGTGACTGAAGTCACGTAAACCGTCCCGGCATCGCGATAGGACGGCTGCATGACCACTGCGGCGCCCTCGTCCTGGATCAACCGCCATTTGCGATAGTTGAGTTCTTCTGCCGATCGCTGTTCAGGCGTGAATTGGAATGGTCGAGGCTCGCCCGGAGGCTGGGCGTTGGCAAGACGTAGCAACTCTTCGTCCGTCTGCCGATGTGCCGGTGGGTCGAAGAGAGGATCGACGTGCCGGGCCTGCGAGAAGAGGATAATCTTTCCTTTGAGCTGGCCTTTGTATTTGTCGAAGTCGTCGACAGTCTTCACGTCGAGCAAAACGACTTCACCGCGGACCACGCCGTCCGTGCCGGGGCTCCAGGCTTTGGGATAGGCGATGAGCGGGCTGAACCGAGGCGAAATTACATTCGCCGTGAAACCCTCAAGCGACCAGCCACGGCCAAACGGTCCCCAGGCTTCAAGATGCGCGTTCTCAAGGCCCCACTCGCGAAGTTTGTCGCGAGCATATTCCTCAGCCCGCTTCAGGTTGGGCGAGCCGGTCAAGCGTGGGCCGGTGACGTCGGTGAGATAGCCAACCATTTCCATGATTTGAGAGTGATTCAAGGCCGTATCGCGAATCCGGTTGGCCGCGTCGAGGTCTATTTTCTCCTGCGCTGTGGCCATGCCAGCTGTGAGTAGAGCAATAAGGCACAAGAACATAGCGAGGGTTCTTTTGCGGTCACCAGGAACGTGCGCGCGTGTTTCTTCCGACACCACTGGCACTTCTTGCATGAGAATCTCTAGTTGTAGGAAGACGAGATTGTGATTGGAAGTGTTAACAAGCGACCTCATCCGAGCTTTGGGTTCTGAGCCTTGTCAGCCATGTAGCGCTGGCCATCCGCAGTAATGGGCTCGAAGAGTTCGCTGCGAACTTCCCAGAACGTCGGCACCGATCAGGATGAAGTGCGAGGAGAAAACTCATCTAATACGCCCACATTGACTTGGTTGACGGTGAAACCTAAGATTGCGCCAGTCCCTGACTATGGTTGGTCAAACCATCTCGCACTACCGCGTCATCGAAAGGCTCGGCGTCGGTGGTATGGGTGTCGTGTATAAAGCCGAAGACATCCGCCTCCACCGTTTCGTCGCCCTAAAATTCCTCCCGCCCGAAGTCGCCCATGACCCTCACGCTCTGGCGCGCTTTCAGCGCGAAGCACAAGCCGCCTCCGCCCTCAATCATCCCAATATCTGCACCATCCACGACATCGGCGAGCAAAGTGGCCAGTCGTTCATCGCCATGGAATTTCTCGACGGCGTCACCCTCAAGCACCGCATCGCCGGCCGTCCCATGCCGGTCGAAGCTCTCTTGTCCCTCGCCATCGAAATCGCCGACGCCCTCGACGCCGCCCACGCCAAAGGCATCGTCCATCGAGACATCAAGCCCGCCAACATCTTCGTCACCAGCCGCGGCACCGCCAAAGTCCTAGACTTCGGCCTAGCCAAATTTTCCGCCTATCCCGAAGCACCCAAAGACGCCACGGCCCCCACTCTCGACCTCCCCGAACATCTCACCAGCCCGGGCTCTGCCCTCGGCACCATAGCCTATATGTCCCCCGAGCAAGTCAGCGGCAAAGAACTCGACGGCCGCACCGACCTCTTCTCTTTCGGTGCGGTCCTCTACGAAATGGCCACCGGAACGCTGCCCTTTCGCGGCGACACCTCTGGCGTCATCTTCGAATCCATCCTCAATCGCGCCCCCACCCCGGCCGTCCGCCTCAATCCCGATCTGCCCGCCGAACTCGAACGCATCGTCACCAAAGCCCTCGAAAAAGACCGCGACCTCCGTTACCAGAACGCCGCAGAATTGCGCACCGATTTCAAGCGCCTGAAACGGGACAACGAATCCAGCCATGGTTCGTCTCCCGCCGTCCCGCGCGTCGGTTCCCCGCCGCCATCTCTTGGTCCAGATGGATCCGGAGCGGCCAGGCCTGAATACTCCGGTGCTGCCGTCGCAACTCTAGCTCACGCTTCTGGCTCTTCCGTCGTTGAGGTCGCCCGTCAACACAAGGCCGGCGTGGCCGCCATTGGCTTCTTGGTGCTCTTTTTTGCAGCTGCAACGCTTTATGGTCTCTATTCTTTCCTCAATCGCTCTCGCCCTCTGCCTTTCGCAAACTTCACCATCAGCAAAATCACGGACACCGGTAGAGCAGGCGCTACCGCGATCTCCCCCGATGGCAAATTTGTTCTCAGCGTGCAAAAAAGCAACGGCGAACAGAGCCTGTGGCTGCGCAATATCGCCACCGGCAGCGAGACCCAAGTAGTTTCGCCCACCGGTCAGACCTTTGGCACCCCCGCATTCTCTCCTGACGGCGACTATTTGTACTTCCGCGAAACTTCTCCAGGCGCAGGGCAAAGCTTTGATCTCTTCCGCGCTCCGGTCCTCGGCGGCAAACCTCAACTAATCGCTCGGGACGTCGACACGAACACCATTCCCTCTCCTGATGGACAGCACATAGTTTATATTCGGGATAATGACCCGGAATTAGGCAAGTGGCGCCTACTGCAAGCGAATGCTGATGGCAGCCAGGAAAAAGTCCTGCTCATTCGCCCACTGAATCAGGTCCCCGAGACACTTGCCTGGTCGCCGAATGGTAAGACCATTGCCGTTTCCTTCGTCAACCAAGCCGGAGATTCCAGAGGCGAGATTGACCTCTTCGATGTCACCACTAGCAACTGGAGCCTCTTTGTCAGCTTCTCCGACAAGTTAGTTTTCGGAATTGTCTGGGTTCCCGACGGCCGATGGATTTATGCCGTGTATATTCCAGAGCGCGAGCAGGCCTCTTCGAATAATCCACAAATTGGCGCATTCTCTTATCCGGATGGCAAGTTTCGACCCATCAGCAATGATGCCAACGACTATACCCTGCTGACCGCGTCCGCGGACGGGAAAACCCTCGCTACTATTCAGAGTCGAGAACAAAATGAGATTGACTTGCTTCCCTCCTCTGGAGGCGATTTCCCTTCCGTCCTTCCTGGCATCCCGCGCCAGCAAGCCCTGAATAGTCTGGACTGGACCTACGATGGCAATCTGTTGCTTTCTCAGGGCTACCGGGTCGTGCGCAGTCCTCCTGACGGCAGCAACCTCGTCACCTTTCTTTCGGATCCAAGCGCTTATATTAACGCCATCGCCGAATGCGAAGGCGGTCGTTCCGTCCTCCTGACGTGGTTCTATCACGATGGCAAGAACACGATTGGAATTTGGCGCGTGCGCGCGGATGGTTCTGATCCTGCCATGCTCACTTCCGGGAAAAGTGCCGTTATTTGGAGTTGCTCTCCGGACGGCAAGTGGCTTTACTACCTTGACTGGGTCGCTCGCGGTATCTATCGAATGCCATTGGCGGGCGGCAATCGCGAGTTGATACCTGGAACCACACTCGACAATTCTATCGTTCACGCGATGGCTCTTTCGCCCGACAGCCGCACCTTAGCGCTTTTTCTCGATAGCTTTTCGCCGGAAACGCGGATCTACTCCAACAAGATTGCACTGGTGAATCTGCAAGAGGTTGCAAAACCATTCATTCGCATTCTGGACCCGGCCGGTCCCAATTTCGTCTTCCATTTTGCGAATCCTCCGTCGAATTCTGCCTTCCATTTCACGCCTGACGGTAAGTCTTTCGCTCTGGTCTCCGAAAATAAAGGCGTGGACAACATCTGGCTTCTGCCTCTCAATGGTTCCAACGGCTATCAAATAACCAATTTTAAGTCCGAGCTGATTCCCGAGTTTCGTTTTTCTCACGACGGCAAAAAGCTTGCCGTTCTTCGGCATCACACCGAGTCCGACGTCATCCTCCTCCGCGACTCCGCATCCATTTTGAAATGATGCCGAGAAACGTGGCTTGGAGCTAGCTTCACCCGATCTGCCATCCGCATCACCAAGCACGGAGGGAGCTGGGTCTGCCTCGCGTATGATTTGGCGCAGTTTCGCGAGCGTCTTCACGCGCCAGTCCCCAAGGATCTTCTCGTCGATGAATGCACAGGCAGGAAGCCAACCAGGAGATACACCGCGTTGCGGCCCAGAAACGCCAAGGATGGCAGCATCACCCTCCACCACGACCAGTATCCCGCCACCGTACGTTTCAAAACCGCCAGCACCACAGAAAGGAATCCAAACACCCAGAACCCCGTGCCCTGAATCGGATATTCTTTTTTGCCGGTTGAGCCTATTGTCATCCAAGACCAGCGGTTGGGTCAGCATAAATACTCTGCAGCACAATACCGCAGTCGGGCATACTCCAGTGGATACGCACCGATTTATTCGGCTATGATCCTCATCTGGAGATATGGCCATGGCGGGACGGCCCAAGCAATCCCCTGACGCTGCTAGGTCGCGCACCCGTCCAGTCGCAGGAAGGAAACCACTCACTGGCCTAGTAGCGGTCGTAGCTGGCGCGACGCGCGGCGCAGGGCGAGGCATTGCGCGAGCGCTCGGAGAAGCGGGTGCTACGGTTTATTGCACTGGACGAAGTGTTCGCGGTAACCGCTCTCCGTACAATCGTCCTGAAACCGTAGACGAGACCGCCGAGATGATCAGTTCCGCCGGTGGTTCCGCCATCGCGCTTCGCGTCGATCACACCGTGGAAAGAGAAGTGCAGGAGGTCTTCGGACGCGTGGTTCGCGAGCGTGGCCGCCTCGATATACTCGTGAACAGCATCGCCGGCGAAGACCCACTGATGGCGCAGTGGTGCTCTTTTTGGAAGACCGATCTCAAGAACGCTGAGGCGGCCCTCCGGCAGTCGCTCGTCTCCCACATCATCACAGCCAAGCATGCGGCTCCCTATATGATTCGCAACCGCAGCGGGCTTATTGTGGAGGTCACGGAGAACGACATCCTTAGCGCTGGAGGCAATCCCGTAACTCAGACGGTGAAGTTTGCCCTCAAAGGATTAGCTCTGAACATGGCGGCGGAATTACGCCCGTACGGTGTTTCAGCCGTTGCGATAACGCCCGGTTTTCTGCGATCAGAAACGATGCTGGAGCGGTTCGGAGTTACCGAGGAGACTTGGCGTGAGGGCGCAAAGAAAGACAAGAACTTTCAGGAATCAGAATCCCCACTATTTGTCGGACGAGCTGTTGCCGCGCTCGCAGGAGATCCTGCGATATTAGAGCGGTCTGGACAGCTTTTGAGCTCCTGGGAGCTAGGCCGCGAGTATCGGTTCAGAGACGCCGACGGTCGTCGGCCGGACTGGGGTGCAATCAAGATCGATTTCTCGAGGCATCCGGCGGAGTTGCTGCAGCTTCTGAGAACCGCTTCGGAGATCCAGCTTCGATGGTTGAGCGAACTGACGCGGAAGACGAAGTACTTCTTAGGCCGGTTACCAGATTAAAGAGCCGTCTACGTACGCGGGCCCAGCCGGTTGACGACTGCCGGACAAAAAGAGTTACAAAAAGCGGAAAAGTGCTTCTAGCAACTCGTCAAAGGAATTCGCGCCATATTGCGGTATGCGTGCGGTGAGCCATGTCGATTTTTGACCGAATTGCGAATGTGTTCTCGCGCTCGAAATTAGAACGGGAAATTGATGCCGAGATCCGCTCGCACGCGGAAATGCGCACTGCGGACAACGTTGCCGCGGCAA
>Ga0210398_10001310_pt1 | contig 25968 bp, 19 predicted proteins | sample IncBWC4OmetaG_FD_161047 | JGI IMG/M metagenome (GOLD analysis project Ga0210398, IMG submission 161047) | Forest soil microbial communities from Barre Woods Harvard Forest LTER site, Petersham, Massachusetts, United States - Inc-BW-C-4-O | ecosystem: Environmental > Terrestrial > Soil >... | reverse complement strand
GTAATCATTGATTCGCGCCTGCCCCGGCTGCAGATAGTCCGACGGGGTTACGGGGGTGGAACCGGAATGAAAGTGCTGGAAATTCGCCGCGTAATGGAACTGGTCGAGCGAACCGCTGACGCCCGCGGTCTGATTGAAGGTATCGAACGATCCGCCCTCGATGCCGGCGTTGAACTGAGCAGGCCCTGATCCGCTCTTGGTGATCACATTGATGACCCCGCCAACAGCGTCCGATCCATATAGGCCACTCTGAGGGCCTCGCAGAACCTCCACACGCTGAATGTCTTGAGTCAACAGCTGACCAAAATCGAACGAGGAGGTCGAACTGCTTGGATCGGCGACGTCGATGCCATCGATGAACACCTTGGTATGGTCGGAATTGGTGCCGCGCATGAAGACCGAAGTCTGGCCGCCCGGGCCGCCCTCTTGCACCACATTCAATCCGGGAACTTCCTTCAGCAGGTCTGGCAGCGTTCGAATCTGTCGGATTGAGATATCCTCGGCGGTGACGATCGTGACGCTGCTCGCCACCTGGATTTCCGGCGTGGGAATCCGAGTGGCAGTCACGACTACCGATTGCAGACTGTCATCGAATGCATCACTGGTGTCGGCCCACGCCGCGGTCAGCGGTATGAGGGGCAGCACCGCACACGCCGTGCGCAATAACAAAGCGAAACTGATTTGATTTGCGCGACAGCCGATTGTGCCGCGCCCGAACGGTATATCCATGACAACTCCCCTGATGACGACCATCCATTGACCGCATCGGACGAGGCGCGCGCCGCGCTGACCCAATCGATGGGCGTCGCGGCGCAGGCCTGCGCACGCGCAGCCCGCTCCGTCGCCACTAGGGATTTCCTCTCGTTCGGCACACCCCGGCCGTTCGATGGGCGACCACGACAAGTAGGTTTCCTGGCTCGCGGCTTGGAGTCCCTTCATCACCTTCCCGGATTTCGCATCCAGTGGTTTTCGATGTAAGGCACACCGCTTACAGTTGCGGGGGCAGCCCGGGCTTTGAACCCGAGTTCCCTTAAATCCCCATTCAGGGGAACGAGTCGTGTCTCTTTAAATTGCCGCAAAACGCTTCTGCGGTCAACCAAGAAGCTGGTTTCAGGTGATATATATTACGTCCGAGTACTCGGAGGATCGTGATCAAAGCGACGCGGCCTGCTCAGCCAGTTGGCGGATATCGTCGAATCGATTCTGGCGGATTAACTCCGCGGGTGCCATCCACGAACCCCCGACAGCGAGTACATTGGCGAGCCGCAGGTAATCGGGCGCGATGCGCGCGTCCACCCCGCCCGAGGGGCAGAATTTCATGAATGGTAAAGGCCCGGCCACGGCACGCAGAAACGCCGCACCACCCAAGAGATCCGCGGGAAAGAGTTTCGCGGCGGTGCATCCTAGCGCCAGCACGCGCATCGCCTCGCTCACCGTGGAAACGCCCGGCAAGAACGGTACGCGGCAATCCGCCGCGAACTGCAACAGCGTATCGTGCGTGCCGGGGCTCACAAGAAAGCCTGCACCTGCCCGGATCGCGGCTTCTCCCAGTTCCGGGGTAAAGACGGAGCCGGCACCGACAATCAATCCGGGCAATTCCCGCGTGAGCGCGGCGATGGTGTCGAGTCCCCACTCCGTTCGCAACGTGATTTCCTGCATCCGCAGTCCGGCCTCGAACAGAACGCGGCTCACGGCGACGCCGCCAGCGACCGACTCGGGCGTCAATACCGGCACTACCCTCGCGCGCGAAAAATACTCTTCGTTCTCTTTCAAGCTCATGGTGCAGGCCAGTTTAGCTGCGCTGGATCATTAATTGCGCGAACAACGGCGTCGCGCTCGCGGGAATGATGGCGCCCCGATGCTGAATCACCGCGCCGGCAAGCGCGTTGGCCGCCCGGCAACAGTCCTCGGAGCTATGCCCTTTGAGCCAGGCCGCCAAGAAACCCGCGTTGAATGCGTCGCCCGCGGCGGTGGTGTCGGCGACCGTCGCGACCGGAGCGGCCGTAATTTTTCCCACCGTGGCGCCATCACTGAACAGACAGCCGGCCGCGCCGAGCTTGATCACAACAAACGCAGCTTTCGCAGCATGCAAACGCGTCAAGGTTGCCTCCGGCGAAGAATCGCCCCACAAGCGCCGCTCATCATCGTACGTGACAAAGAGGAGCCGCGTCGCCGGGAAAACCGCGCAGGAGGCAGCACGCGCCGAGTCCGCCGAAGGCCACAACGCAGGGCGGTAGTTGGTGTCGAAGACCACAGCGGTTCCGTCTGCCGCGAGTCGTCGCAGTTGATCGAGGAGTTTCGAGCGATCCTCATCCGGCAAGATTGCCAAGCTGATGCCGCTCAGATAAATCAGGTCTGCTTTGGCCAGCTCGGCTGCGACATGACCGAAGCCGGGATGTTGCAGCAGGTACCGCGCCGCAGATTCCTTACGCCAATAGAGGAAGGTACGCTCGCCGGCGGCATCGACCTGAATCAGATAGAGTCCCGGCAGACGGTCGGGGTTGCGCAAGGTGAGCGCGGTATCAACGCCTTCGGCCTGCCAACGCTGCACCATGCCATCGCTCAAGGCGTCCGTCCCCACCACGGTCACGTATTTCACTTCAATGGTGGGGCGCGTCAGACGCGCCAGATACAAAGCCGTGTTCAGGCTATCGCCGCCAAAGGTTTGATGCAGTGCTCCGAACGGCGTGCCGTTGAGTTCAATCAAACACTCGCCGATGAGTGCAACCCGTTTCTTTTCCGGGGGTACGTGCATTACAGCGTGGACACCGCAGCCAGCGGGCCGCGCGCAGCGAGGGCATCGTAGGCGGCGCCGAGCGCACGTATGAACTCGGCATTGCGCGACAGGCCGGCGGGAAAGACGCCGGGCAAATTGAGAAACATCGGCAGGTCGTGCCTCGAGTCGCCCGTGGCGCTTCGGCCGCAGGCAGTGAGCTGCTCGTGCAGCGGATCGAGGATCGGCGTGTCCGTAGCGGCTCGCATGCGGATGAAGTGCATCCAAGCGGAGACGGCCAAAGCCAGCCGCGCAAACGATCGGCGGGCGCGAATCGCATCGCCGATCGTCCCGAGGAGACGAATCGGCAGCTTCTGCGAACCGTCCCAGGCGATCTGCGCGAGTTGATGCCGGATGGCAGGGTTCTCGAAACGCTGCAGGATGGACTGCCTGTACGCGGCGAGTTCCTCGTCTCCCGGAATAGTGAGCGTTGGCTGAATGTCCTCGATCATCAGGCGCTCGATGAACATACGCAGAGCGGGCTGCGCCATCGCCTGCGCCACCGTCTCGAGCCCGGCCAGCAGGCCCAAGTAGGCCAGTGTGGAATGCGCGCCGTTCAACAGGCGCAGCTTCGCGCGTTCATAGGCCGAGACATCGCGGCTCACCGTGACACCGACTGAAGCCCAGTCCGGCTGTGCCGTAAAGTCCGTTTCCTCCACAACCCATTGCACGAAGCGTTCACGCTGCACCGGCCATGCGTCCTGCAGCTTGAGTGTCTGCGCGACGCTCGAGCGCAACGCCGCGTCTGTCGCGGGCGTGATGCTGTCGACCATGGTGCGAGGAAAGCGAGCGTTTTTTTCGATCCATCCGGCGAGGGCTGGGTCGCGGCGGGTGGCGAAGGCGAGCACCGCCCGCCGGAGCTTCGCGCCGTTGTCCGAGAGATTGTCGCAGGAGACAACGAGGTATGGCGCGAGTCCACGTTCATGGCGCAACTGCAGTCCGCGCACCAGCCAGCCGATCAGGCTTCGCGGCGTCTCGGGATGGCGCAGGTCGTGGGCGATATCCGCGTGATCGATATCGAGCTCACCGGCGCCGTTGAGACAGTAGCCTTTCTCGGTGACTGTAATGGTGACGAGTGAGGTGTCGGGAGCGACGAGTCGGCGGCTCACAGCGGCCGGATCGTCCGCGGCCACGAGCATCTCACGGATCGCGCCGATCACGCGCAGCGTCGGTGCCGCGTCAAGCTCGACCAGTGTGTACAACCCGTCTTGAGACGCGAGCGCATCGCGCAGCGACGAGGTTTTCAAGGAGACGGCGCAGATGGCGCGGCTCGTATCCCGTTCCAGGAGGCGGTCGAAGTAGAACGCCTGGTGCGCTCGATGGAAAGCGCCGGGTCCAAAGTGCACTGTGCCAATGCGGGTGCGTGCTCGGTCGTAGCGAGGCCGCAGTACCTGCGGCGGCGCGTGCGACAACGTGCGTTCGCTCAGGCGTTGCAAGCTCGCCGCAACGTCTGGTTCGGTCGCTGTCACAGAGTCACTCCGGTTTTCCAGATCGCGACCTCCCGCTCGCCGTTACGCTCGGCGCAAGTTGGTCGTCCCGACGCGGTGTCAATCACCAAGTCAAGGAGCGCCTCGGCGAGATCATCCATAGGTGAGCCTGTGAGCAAAGGACCTGCGTCAAAATCGATCCAACGCGGCTTGGCTTGCGCGAGCGCGCTGGTGCTCGAAATCTTCAGCGTCGGTGCGGGAAACCCGAGCGGCGTTCCGCGCCCGGTTGTAAACAACAGCACGGTGGCGCCGGCGGCCGCGAGGGCGGTGCTGGAGACCGCGTCGTTGCCAGGGGACTCGAGCAGCGCCAAACCCGGCCGGCGGATCCGCTGGCCGTAGCGCAGCACCTGCGTCAGCGGGGCATCGCCCGCCTTCTGCACGGCACCGAGCGATTTTTCCTCCAGGGTCGTGATGCCTCCGGCCTGATTCCCCGGCGAGGGGTTATCCGAGACGCGCTGTCCCGCGGAAGTGAAATAGTTTTTGAAGTCATTGACCAGTTTCGCGGTGTCGTCGAATACGGCTTGGTCGACGGCACGCGCCATCAGCATTCGCTCGGCGCCGAAGACCTCGGGTATCTCTGTAAGAATGGACGTTCCTCCGGCACTGGTCAGGGACGTGCTGATGCGGCCGACCAGTGGGTTGGCTGTAAGTCCGCTGAACGCGTCGGAGCCGCCGCACTTCAGTCCCACCACGAGGTCAGACAGTGGCCGTGGCACCCGCGTGTCCTGCTGCATGAGGTCGGCCAGTTCCTCGACTGCTCGCACGCCATCGGCCACTTCGTCGTCCACCGCCTGCGCGTTGAAACTGCGGACACGACTGGCGTCGAGGTTCGCGGCATCGAGCAAAGCCTGCAGCTGATTGTTCTCGCACCCCAGGCCGACGATGAGCACGCTGCCGGCATTGGGGTGCGCGGCGAGCGAGGCGAGAATCTGCCGCGTGTGCATCAGATCATCTCCCAGCTGCGAGCAGCCAAACGGATGCGTCAAAGCATACACTCCGTCCACCCGACCTTTGAGCCGTTCCCCGGCGATCGCGGCGATGCGCTGCGCGGTGCGCGCCACGCAGCCGACGGTGCACAGCACCCAGATCTCATTGCGCGTGCCGACACGGCCGTTGAGCCGCGGATAGCCGAGGAAGGTGCGCGCCTCGGCCGGCGGCGCAAGCGCCCCAGCCGCCACGGGCGAGTAGGTGTATTCCTCATGAGCCGTCAGGGCGGTGACCAGATTGTGGGTGTGTACGTGCTCGCCGGGCGCGATATCTTGCGTCGCCTTTCCGATCGGCCAACCGTACTTGCTGACGATCGTGCCGGCGCCGATCGCTGTCGCGGCCAGCTTGTGTCCGCGAGGCACGACGGATTTCGCGACCAACTCTTCGGCAGACGATCGGACCGTCTCGCCCGGTTGCAGGTCGCGTAGGGCGACCAGCACGTTATCCCGGGGATGCACTCGCAACACGTCGGTAACCGGTATCATATAAGCATGGTAGCTGGAATCCGAATTTGTGCAAATATGGGCGCTGCCGGCGAATCAGAGCCGCTGACCGGCGCATCGCCGGCGCGCCCGGCGATCGGGCCGCCGGTTTGCTACACTGGTTTGAGGTCCGGTCGCTCGAGCGACTGGTGCAGGCGATTTGCCGGCCGGGCGGCACGACCAACCGGTGCCGCAATGAAGATGAGCCGATGAGCAGCCGCGTTAAAACGTCCAGCCGTTCCGGGAGCGGCGCCAAGAAATCCGCCCGCGATGCGCCGCGCGCGAACCGCGCCAAGAGCGGCGGTAAACTCACCATCACCGACATCGCGCGGCTCGCCGGGGTATCGAAGAAGACTGTTTCGCGCGTCATCAACGAGGCGCCCTACGTCAACAAGAAGACGCGCGGTCGAGTCGAGGCCATCATCGCCGAGCACGACTATAAGCCGGACCCGCAGGCCCGCGGCCTCGCGTTTCGCCGCTCATTCCTCGTTGGGATGATTCACGACAATCCCAATTCGCAGTACGTGGAGAATGTTCACCTCGGGATCCAGGACGCACTGGCCAGCCGCGGCTATGAGTTGGTGATCCGGCCCTGTGACCGCCGCAGTCCGACCTTTCTCGAGGACATGCGCGGATTCGTCGAGCGGCTGCGGCTCTTCGGCGTCGTGCTGATGCCGTCGGTGTCGGAGGACGACCGCCTCGCCAAACTGCTCGAAAGCGTGGATTGCCCGTACGTGCGCATCTCCTGCGCCGCGGTCGATACGCCGGCCCGCCTGGTGCTGACCCATGATTGGCACGGCGCGGCGGCGGCCGCCCGCCGACTCGCGCAGCTCGGACACCGGCGCATCGCCTATATTTCCGGGCCGCCTTTGTTCCGTTCTTCGCACGAGCGCGGTGCGGGGTTCATCGCCGGTCTGACCGAATACGGCCTCGAGCTCAAGCCGGAGCTGACCATTCTCGGCGCTTACACGTATGAGTCCGGATTGGCTCGGGGCCGCGAGCTGCTCGGACGGCCGGACCGGCCGACCGCGATTTTTGCCGGCAATGATGAGATGGCGAGCGGCGTGTACGGCGCGGCGCACGAACTCGGCATGCGCATCCCGGACGATCTTTCGATCATCGGCTTTGATGATGCGCCGATCGCCACGCGCATGTGGCCGGCCATGACGTCGGTGCGCCTGCCTGTGCGCGAAATGGGCCGTGCCGCGGCGGAGAAATTATTTGTGAAACCCAAGGACGCAGCCAAGGCGCCTGCCGCGGAATTCACGCCCGATTTGATCGAGCGCCAGTCGACGGCGCGGCCGCCCAGCGTTGCGGCGCGCCGCTCCTAACCGTCAGCAATCGCGCCGGCCTCAGGCCGTTCGCCATCCAGACGTTGCAAAATCTGACACCGGTTACCTATACTGCCGCCATGTCACGGCCACTTGTCCTAAATCCTGACCGCCTTTTCCCGGCCGATGTCGGTGTGCGCGCACTGGCGCGCTCGCTGTACGCGTCGGTGCGCGACCTGCCGATCATCAGTCCGCATGGCCACACCGATGCGGCCTGGTTCGCGTATGACCAGCCGTTCGGGGATGCCGTGGACCTGTTGCTCGCCCCCGACCACTATCTTTACCGCATGCTCTATAGCCAGGGCGTGTCGCTCGACAAGTTGGGCGTCAGGACTCGCCAGGGCGCGCCGGCGTTCGAGCCGCGCGAGGCCTGGCGGCTATTCGCCGGTCACTATAAATTGTTTCGCGGCACTGCCTCCGCGCTCTGGCTCGACCAGGTGTTTGCCGAGGTGTTCGGTCTGACGGTGCGTCTGGAGGCCGGCACATCGGACTTGTACTTCGATGCCATCGGTGCCGCGCTGGCATCCAGCCCGTTCAGGCCGCGTGCGCTCTTCGAGAAATTCAACATCGAAGTTCTGGCGACGACCGAGAGCCCCCTGGATTCGCTCGAGGCACACCAGGCGATTCGCCGTAGCGGTTGGCCGGGACGCGTGATCAGCACCTACCGCCCGGATCCGGTCGTCGATCCGGAGCACGAATTCTTTCGGGACGCGCTCGAGCAGTTCGCAAGCCTGACCGGTCAAGACACTTACTCATGGCGCGGCTATCTGGAGGCACACAGGATTCGCCGTGCGGCATTCGCCGCCCTCGGCACGACCGCGACCGATCACGGCCATCCGAGCGCAGCCACGGCGGACCTGCCGGACGCCGAGGCGCAGGCGCTGTTCGGCAAGATCGTCTCCGGGCGCTTTACGCCGGCCGAGGCCGAGTTGTTCCGCGCGCAGATGCTCACTGAAATGGCGAAGTTGAGCGTCGATGACGGCATGGTGATGCAGATCCATCCGGGAGCGTTTCGCAATCACAACCGCGTGCTGTTTGAGAGCCACGGCCGCGACAAGGGAGCTGACATTCCGCAGAGAACTGACTACGTGCGCGCGCTCAAACCGCTTCTCGATCGCTTCGGCAACGATCCGCGCCTCACGGTGATCGTCTTCACGCTGGATGAGTCGGCCTACAGTCGAGAGCTCGCGCCGCTCGCCGGCATTTACCCGGTACTCAAGCTCGGTCCCGCATGGTGGTTTCACGACAGCCCCGAGGGCCTGCGACGTTTCCGCGAGCAGACGACGGAGAGCGCCGGCTTCTACAACACCGTAGGCTTCAACGACGATACGCGCGCCTTTCTATCGATTCCCGCCCGCCACGATGTGGCGCGGCGCATCGACTGCGCGTTTCTCGCTCGTCTCGTCGCGGAACACCGTCTTGCGGAGGATGAGGCCGCGGAGACCGCCGTCGATCTCGCTTACAAGTTGCCGAAGCAGGCCTATCGGCTCTGAGCGCTTAAGGCTCACGGAGGGTTTCGCTTGCGCCTCTTCTGTTGCCTATCTCTGATTATTTTGTTTTTCGCCGGCGCCTCCGGCGCGCTGGCCCAAGATGGTCGTCACGTCGTCGAGCCTCGCATACCGGCAGCTTGCGTGGTGCTGCAGGCGAGGCTCGCGGCCGTCGATGGCGTGTTGCCCGCGGACACGGAAGCGGATCTGGATACCGCCCGCATTCAGCACGCTCTCGATGAGTGCGCCGCGGGCAAAGCGGTCGAACTTAAGGCCAGCGGCAGCCGGCAGACCTTTCTCTCCGGTCCCTTGACGCTGCGTTCAGGCGTCACCCTGGTGATCGATGCCAACACGTCACTGGCTGCCTCCACCGACCCGCGACTCTACGACATCATTCCCGGAAGCTGCGGCATTTTGGGCGAGCACGGCACAGGCTGCAAACCGCTTCTCGGCGGAAATGACATCAGTGACAGCGGCATCATGGGCGATGGCTCGATCGATGGTCGCGGCGGCGCCAGGATCCTAGGGCAGACGGTTACCTGGTGGCAGCTTGCGCATACCGCCAAGGTGCTGGACAAATACCAGAAAGTGCCGGGGCTCCTCGATTTGAGCCGCGTGCGTAACTTCACGCTGTACCGCATTACACTGCGAGACTCCGCGGCCCACCACGTCGTCATCCACGACTCGGATGGCTTCACCGCCTGGGGCGTGAAGATCATGACGCCGGAGACTGCGCGCAATACCGACGGCATCGACCCGGTTTCTTCTACCAACGTCACCATTGCGCATTGCTACATTCACGCCGGCGACGACAGTGTCGCCATCGGTTCGAGACAGGGGACGCCGGCGTCGCATGTCTCCATTCTCGACAACCATTTCTACACCGGCCACGGAATGTCCATCGGCAGCGGCACCGGCGGCGGTGTCAGTCAGGTGTTGGTCAGGAATCTCAGCATCGATGGCGCGACCAATGGCATTCGCATCAAGTCCGATCCCAGCCGAGGGGGGCTGGTCAAGGACATCCGGTATGAGAATGTCTGCATTCGCAACGTGACCAATCCCATCGTTCTTACGCCGCGCTACACGAACTTCTCCGGCGAGCTGATTCCCGAATACCGCGACATCACCTTGCGCAACGTGCACATCTTGACGCCGGGCGAGTACTTATTCGCCGGACTCGACGCGCAACATAAGCTGGGCGTGACGCTCGATGCCGTCTTTGCCGACGGCCTAAACGATTCCCATGTGCGCGCGGAATACGCCGACATTACGATGGGATCGGCTTTGGGTAACCTCGAGCCGCAAGGTCCGAATGTGACCGTGGTGCAGACGCCTGCGGGCCATGCGGGCTCGGCCCTGTCATGCTCGGCGCGCTTCGCCCCGTTTCCCGCATTGAAGTCCGCGCCGCGGCTTGCCGTCGAGGTCCCTCCGGTCGACAACACGCTGTATGTCGCCACGGACGGCACCGGTGACTACTACTCCATCCAGCGCGCCATCGACGTGGCACCCGCCGACGGTGCGGTCATCTCGGTGGCCCCCGGGACATATCACGAGGTGCTCACCGTCAACAAGCCCCACATTGTATTGCGGGGGCCCTACGAGGATGCCTCGAAGACCGTGGTGGTGGCGGGCAAAAGCGCCGGTACCGACGGCGGCACGCTCAACTCGGCCACCGTGAACGTACTGGCAAATGACTTTCTGGCCGAAAACATCTCCTTCGTGAACGACTTCAATCGCACTCATCCCCAGCTGCCGCAGGGCTCGCAGGCCGTGGCGCTGTTGGTGCGCGGCGATCGCGACATTTTCGAGAACGTGCGGGTACTCGGCAATCAGGACACGCTTTACGCCGGTGTCGGCGAGTGCGGCGGCAGCGGCGCCGAGCGCACCTGCCCGGTGGCGCGCCAGTACTTTGATCGCTGCCTCATTGAGGGCAATGTCGATTTCATCTTCGGCGACGGCAAGACCGTCTTCGACCATTGCGTCATCCGCAGCAACCCACATTTCGAAGGCTTCATTACGGCGCAGAGCAAGAGCTACGCCGCACAGGACTCAGGTTTTGTCTTTCACGATAGCCGCCTCGAGGCGGAACCCGGTGTTGGCAACGTCTATCTGGCGCGGCCCTGGCGCCCCTACGCGACGGTGGTCTATCTGAACACGTGGATGGACGCCCAAATCGTTCCCGCCGGGTGGCGCGAGTGGCACCCCGGAGAGACCGATTACCTGCCGACTGCGTTTTACGCGGAGTACCAGTCGAGCGGACCGGGCGCAATTCCCTTGCTGCGGGAACCGCACTCGATCCAGCTAACTCGCCCGCAGGCAGACAAGTTCGAGCCGGAGGAATACTTGCGCGGCGGCGACGGCTGGAATCCCATCGCCATCCTCAAGCGCAAACATTTAAACGATTGAATCCGTAGGTCCGTAGGCGGGCCTTGCGGCAGGAAGTAGAGTTTGCTAAGTTCTGATACCGGTGTCATAGGCACACTCGCCAGTGCAAACGCAAAAAGAGCGGGTCATGCGTGTCATCGGTAGCATCCAGTTCTCTGGTCGCGAAGGGGGGAGCATGAAGACAACTCAACATTCGAACGGAACCTTAGTTGCGGTTCGCATTACCGCGAGCGTGATTATGTCGCTCACTGCACTCTGCGCCGGCGCGGCCGGCGCCGATACCGCGGCCAACCCGGCGGCGGCAGAAGGGCCCTCCCCGCAGCCAAGCAAGGATACCGAGCTGACCGAGATTGTCGTGACCGGCTATCGAAGCAGCCTTCAACAGGCAATCGACTTGAAGCGGAATTTCGACATTGAGGAAGACAGCATTCTGGCCGAGGACATCGGCAAATTTCCGGACCAGAATCTAGCCGAATCGCTGCAGCGCATCCCGGGCGTGGCGGTGACTCGCGAGGAAGGGGAGGGCCGGGAGATAACTGTGCGCGGTCTCGGGCCGCAGTACACGCGCGTGCGCATCAACGGGATGGAGGCATTGACGACCACGGGCGGACCGGACAACGAGGGGGGCGTCAACCGTACCCGCGACTTCGACTTCAACATTTTCTCATCGGATCTATTCAATTCGATAACCGTGCGAAAAACCGCGGAAGCCAGCGTGGATGAAGGCTCGATCGGCGCCACCGTGGATCTGAACACGGCGCATCCCTTGGACTACGGCAAGTTTGTATTGATCACGCAGGCGAAAGGCAACTACAACGATCTTTCCCACACTGTCGGACCGCAGTTCTCAGCACTGATCTCCAATACCTTCGCCGATGGAACGCTCGGTGCCCTGGCCTCCGTCTCCTTCGCCAAGCGCAGTTATCTCGACACCGGCGCGAGCACCGTGCGCTGGGACGAGGCCCAGGTGCTGAAAACCGGCACGACCCCCTTAGGCGCATCGCCCTACGGGTTCGCATCCGTTCTCGGCACGCCGTGCACCGGGACGGCAGCGACCCTGCCGACCGTGTGCCAGACAGCAGATGATGCGCTGCATCCGCGCTTTCCTCGCTACGACTATTTTCAGGACACCGAGTCGCGCCAGGGCGACTCCGTCTCGCTGCAATGGAAACCAAACGACGCGAATCTGTTATCGCTCGATGTGTTGCACTCGTACTATGAGGAGACGCGCCAGGAGCAGTACCTCGAGGAGCCCGGCCTGTCCGGTCAGGGCAACTGCACCAACCCTGCGACTTCGACCAGCATCGGTTGCATCTCGGTCCTCTCGGATACCATCAATAGCCAGGGTGTGATGACTTCAGGCACCTTCAGCGGCGTCGATACACGCGTCGAGGACCGGTACGACAGCCTGCACACGGATTTCAACCAGGCGACCTTGAATGGAAAACATACCTTGAGCCCCCGGTGGAGCGTCGACGAGCTGATCGGCTGGTCGCAATCCAATTTTGCGAACCCCGTGCAGACGACTCTGGGTTGGGACCAATTCAACCAGACCGTCGGCTACGATTTCAGCTCTTCGAGAATCCCGGGCCTGAACTTCGGCACCGAAAACGTCGGTCTGACGGGGCCCTGGATCCTGACCGAGGTCCGCGAGCGTCCGCAGACCACGACCAACGGGTTCAAGAACGCCGAGTTCAATGTCCATTTCAAGGCGAGCGATAACGTGAATCTGTCGGGAGGGTTGCAGTTCAAAGAATACAGCTTCAACACGACCTCCTACCGGTTGGTGAACGGCGAGTCGGTGAACTCGAAGAATGCGTATGCGCCGTTGCTGGCCGTGCCCATCGCAAGCTACGGTCAAACGCTCAACTACGCCAACGGCGCGGGCGTCAGCGTGCCGGCGGGCAGCACGACGATCTGGGCTACGCCGAGCACATTCCTGGCGGAGAATGCACTCGGGATCTACTCGAACAGCAGCCTCTTCGCCTTGAGCACCGCGGGCGACCTCGGCGACAACGTGTCCGTGTCAGAAAAGGATTATGGCGGATATCTGCAGATGAATTTCGACGGCCACCTGCTGTCGCACGAACTGCGTGGCAACATTGGCGTGCGTACCGTGCGCACCGATCAATTTTCTCTGGGCTACGCATCGACGCTGCTGCCGATCACGGCGAGCCGCGACTACAACAACGTTTTGCCGGCGCTCAACCTGGCTTGGATGCTGCGCGATGATTTCTTGACACGATTGGGCGTTTCGCGCGACCTGTCGCGGCCGAATCTGACCGACTTGGCGGCCAGCACGGCCGTGACGGTTTCCGGCACCCAGTTCAACGTGAAGACCGGCAATCCGAACATCCAGCCGTTCCTGGCCAATGCCTATGATCTGTCTTTCGAGTGGTACCCGACGACCGGTACCATGGTCGCGGTGGCGCCGTTCTACAAGCAGGTGTTGACCTTCACGTCCTCGCAAGTCACCAACACGGTCTTCAACGGTAATCCCTTCGGTGTGCCCAATTCACTCGCCATTGCAGCTTGCGGTTCGACGCCCGGTTGCAGTCCGAATGCGACCTGGGCTTTCTCCACGCCGGTGAACTCGCCGGGCGGCGATGTCAAGGGCATCGAATTCAATTACCAGCAACCGTTCCGCTTCCTGCCTGGATTCTTGAGCAACACCGGCGTGCAAGTGAACTACACCTACGTCGAGTCGAAAGTGAAATACCTGACCGGTCCGAACACCTTCGTGACCAATCAATTGACCGGGCTGTCGAAGAATACCGCGGGCGCGGTACTGTACTACGAAGACTCGAAGTGGAGCGCGCGTGTCTCGGGCGCGTACCGCAGCCGCTATCTGACCCAGGTCCCGGGTCAGGAGGTGGGTACCAGCGCGGATGGCTTCGATGCAACCTTCAATCTGGATGCGTCGATTCAGTACAACATCACGCGACACTTCCGCGTTTCTCTGGAGGGCGCCAACCTCACCGACCAGTACGAAAGTGAGTTCAACGATACCTCGAGGGATTTGGTCTACTACTACCACCACACAGGGCGTGAGATTCTGTTTGGTGCGCGCTATCAATACTGAGCCGGGCGGGCCCGGAGCCCGCAGGCCTCGCTAGCGGGCGAGCCAGCCGCCATCCACAGGAAGGGTGGCGCCATCATGCACATAGTCTGAGGCGGCGTACGCGAGAAGGCGGCGCCGCCCATATCCGCCGGCACACCCCAGCGGCCGGCGGGAATGCGCGCCAGGATTTCACCGCCGCGCTTCTAACTATGACACCGGTTTCCTAGATACAATGCAAGGACGAAAGACGGGGAGAGGTCGTGCAAAGCGCTGTGACGAAAGAGCGGAGCGAGGGTCGCCGTAGGACCGCGGCTGCCATCGCGGTTGCGGCGAAATGAGCGCCGGCGAGAACGGCACCGGCGGCGCGGCCGAAGCGACGATCGCGCGCGCCGCCGCGCGTGCCGGTCATTATCGCTGGTTCATCTGCGGCATGCTGTTTGCAGCGACCGCAATCAATTACGTGGACCGCCAGATCATCGGTGTGTTGAAGCCGCTCCTGCAAAGCGATTTCGCCTGGACCGAGATGGACTATGCCGACATCGTGTTCTGGTTCCAGGCCGCCTACGCGCTGGGCTACTTAGGATTTGGCAGGCTGAGCGACAAAATCGGCGCGCGACTGGGGTACGCCCTGGCGATGGTGATCTGGACCGGCGCCCATATGGCGCATGCCGCGGTTCGTTCGCTGTTCGGCTTCAATCTCGTGCGCTTTGCGCTGGGGCTGGGCGAATCCGGCAATTTTCCCGCCGGCCTCAAGGCGGTCGCGGAATGGTTTCCCAAATCCGAACGCGCATTGGCTACGGGAATATTCAACGCCGGCAGCAACGTCGGCGCGATCATCACGCCGGTGCTGGTGCCCGCGATTACCTTGGCCTGGGGCTGGCGGGCGGCCTTTCTCATCACCGGACTGTTCAGTGCCCTGTGGCTCATCGTCTGGCTGCTCGTCTACCGCGATCCGGCTAAACATGCCCGCGTGGGTGCGGCGGAACTCGCGCATATCCGCCAGGATCCTGAGGGACAAGCGGAAGCTCCGATCAAGTGGCGCCGCCTGCTTTCCCTGCGCGCGACCTGGGCATTCGCCATCCCCAAATTCCTGATCGATCCGATCTGGTGGATGTTCCTGTTCTGGCTACCCGATTTTTTTGCCAAGCGCCACGGCCTGGACCTTCAAAGTTTCGGTCCGCCGCTAGTCGTGGTCTACTTGTTGTCCGACGTCGGTAGCGTTGCCGGCGGATGGCTGTCCTCATCCTTGCTGACGCGAGGGCTGCCGCTGCAGGCGGCGCGAAAATACGCGATGCTCATCTGCGCCGTGGCGGTCACGCCGATCATCTTTGCAATGTATGTCGACAACCTGTGGCTGGCGGTTGCGATTGTCGGGCTCGCCGCGGCCGCGCATCAAGGCTTCTCGTGCAATCTTCTGACCATGCCGTCGGATCTTTTCCCGCGCTCGGCGGTGGCTTCGGTTGTGGGTATCGGAGGGACCGCGGGTGCCGTCGGCGGCATGCTGATGGCCAAATATGCAGGCTGGGTCTTGGATTCGATCGGCAGCTATACGCCGCTCTTCGTCGTCGCCGGCACCGTCTATTTGCTGGCTTTGGGTATTTTACATCTACTGTCGCCACGCTATGCGCCGGCGGTGATCGGGGAGCCTCAATGAACACGACTCGGCGTGATTTTCTTCTGGCCGGAGCAAGCGCCGCCGTCCTTGGCCGGTTGCCTGCAAACGCCTTTGCAGCCGATCCTTGGGCTGGCGCCGCAGATATTGTCGCGCGCATCAAACCGCCGGTTTTTCCCAAGCGTGATTTCGACATCACAAAATACGGCGCGCGAGGCGACGGCACCACGGACTGCACGGACGCGATCGCGCGGGCGGTCAGCGCCTGCAACGCCGCCGGCGGCGGACGCGTCGTTGTTCCGGCCGGGATTTTTTCGACCGCGCCGATCCATCTCAAAAGCAATGTCAATTTGCATCTTGCCGCTGCCGCCGTGCTGTCCTTCAGCCGCGATCCGGCACGCTATCTTCCTGTCGTCTACACCCGCTGGGAAGGTGTTGAATGTCTGAATTATTCGGCGCAAGTCTATGCCGACGGCCAGGAAAATATCGCACTCACCGGCGAAGGGTTGCTGGAGGGCAATGCCGATTGCAGTCATTGGTGGCCGTGGAAAGGCCGCACCAATTGCGGCTGGAGCGAAGGTCAGGCGAATCAGGATCCGGCCCGCAACGCGCTGTTCAACATGGGTGACACGGACGTGCCGCTCGCCGAACGCATTTTCGGCGAAGGTCACTACCTGCGTCCCAACATGGTCCAATTCTGCCGGTCAAGAAATATCCTGATCGAAGGCGTGACCATGAAGAATTCGCCGATGTTCGAGATCAATCCCGTGCTGTGCCGCAATGTCACGGTGCGCGGCGTCACCATCGCCAGCCACGGCCCCAATAATGACGGCTGCGATCCGGATTCTTGCCAGGACGTGCTGATCGAGAATTGTTCTTTTGACACGGGCGATGATTGCCTGGCAATCAAGGCGGGCCGCAATCACGACGGGCGTCGTGTCGGCGTTGCCTCGGAAAACATCGTGGTCCGCAATTGCAAGATGAAGGAAGGCCACGGCGGTCTGACCATCGGCAGCGAGATGTCGGGCGGCGTGCGCCACGTCTTCTTCGAGAATTGCGACCTCAGCAGCCCCAATTTGAACCAGGCGCTGCGCTTGAAGACCAACGCCATGCGGGGCGGAACGATCGAGCACATTTACTTCCGCGATATCCGAATCGGTGAAGTCAGCGCCGCCGTACTGCAGATCGACTTCACCTATGAAGAGGGCGCCGCCGGACCGGAACGGCCCAATGTCGGCGATATCCATCTTGAAAACATTACCTGTCGGAAAAGCCAAGTCGCGCTGGAGCTGCGCGGTTTCGCAAATGCGCCGATCCACGATGTAACTTTGAGAAACTGCACATTCGAGCACATCGAACAGGCCGACATCCTCGATCATGTGCGGGGGCTTGAACGGATCAATGTCAAAGAGAACGGAAAGCTGGTGGTCTGATTATCGACGATGCGACTAGCTTTCCCGTACCGCGAGGGCGGGCGGAATTGATGCTGCACGTTGCGCAGGCCAGAGGACTGCCAGTTGAGCCAGCAGCAGCACTGTGAGTGCACCGATCGGAGCGTAGTACAGGGGCAGACGAGCCAGCGCGTAATTGCGGATCATCCAAAGATTTAAACCTAACGCGAGAAACACCCCTATAACCGCGCCGGTTGATACGATGATCAAATTCTCAGTCTGGAAATATTCAACAATTGCGCGTCGTGTGGCGCCGAGCGCGCGACGAATTCCGATTTGGCGGCGCCGCTGCACAACCCAGTAGCTGCTGATCCCCACAATGCCCAACGCCGTCACTGACAGCAACGCAGTACAAACCACCGTGAGAATCAAAGTTAAACCGCGGTCATCGCGGTAAGCATCCGCTCGCGCTTCGCTCAGCGGGCGTATTCGTTCCAGAACTCGAGCTCGGTTACCATTGATCAACGATCTGTGCGCTTCGCGCATCACCTGCGCGAGTTGGTTGGGTTTCGCACGGACGACGTAGTAAAAACTCTGGGCGATATAACGAAACGGTTCGATGACCGAATTGTCATTGAACGTGCTTCCCCAGCCGGTCGCACTCGTCCAGGGTACCTGCAATTTGTCGACGACCCCGACTACTTGGATCCTTTGGCTCTGAAATTGGAGGTAAATCGACCGGCCCGCGACTGGGCCTCCCTGGAACAGCTGCTGAGCGAGTTCGCGCGTGATGATGACCGCGGAGGCCTGCGCAGAATCGATGCTGGGGAGGTCGTTCACCTCTGACGACACGAAATTGCGTCCGCTGATCAGTTTCAGTCCGAGGGTTTGGAGGCCATGTTCATCCGCGAAGTAAACCGCGCAACGGGCCGTTACACTGACCTGATCGGGTTGCAGGTTGCATCCAACCGTTGATCCATGGTTTGTGAGAGGGAGGGAATTGGTCGCATAGGCATCGATAACTCCCGGTAGCGATCGCAGCAATGCGAGGTCTGCGTGCAACGATGCGGTCAAATTGGTCTCTTTTTCATCTACCCATTGGTTATTGATGACGAAAACGCCTTCTTCGGCTGCGCCGCTCGGGCGTTGGCTCAATGCGAGACGCTGTTGTATGACAAATAAGCAGTTGCAGAGGATGGCGATGGTCAATGCTATTTGCAGCGCGATCAGGATCGCGCTCAATTTATTGCGGCGTAACGAAGACAAGATAGGCCGTATTTGCATCGGGAACCTAGCCGGCCTTGAGCTGCCATGCGGGCTGGATCTGCGCTGCTCGCCAAATGGGATACAAAGCTGCGCCTACCGACGCAGCGATTGCGATCAGCAACGTCAATCCCATGTCCACAGGATCAAGTTGCGTCAACCGGCCGGCGTCCGCGGATAGAACCTCACGAAGACCGAATAGTCCGATAGCGGTCAGTACCAAGCCCAGCAGTCCACCGATGAAACCGATGAAGCCGGCTTCGATGACAAATTGTGTACAGATTTCGCGGCGCGCGGCCCCCAGTGCTCGTCGCACGCTGATTTCGGCGGTGCGCCCGAGGATCTTAGCCAGTATCAGTCCCATGGCGTTGAGGAGGCATACCAAGAGAAAGCCAAACGAAATCAACACGAGCAATCTGGCTTCAGTCGTCACGGCGCCTGAGTACACCAGCCACGCCCGCACGTCGCGCAATCGGGTATGCGGCGGCCAATTGAATCTGCCCACAGCTCGCTGTTCGGCGGCGTACCTGTGGAGGAAGTCGCGGTATTGCACGGCCTCGCGACTGGTGGGAAGTTCCGCCCAGAATTGGATCCAGATGCATTCGGAGCGCAGCAGCGAGGACCATCCACGCCCCAGCGGACCCGCACAATTTCTGCTTCCCGACGACTCCATACCCTTATCAATAGCCCAAGTGAAAGGCAGAAATACTTGCTCGGGTGGTCCATATTTTTCCCGATTGAGATCAAAGAACTTCGGGACGGGATTCCATTTATTCATTACTCCAACGATGGTGTAATTCTGACCTCTTAGATTGATGAGCTTACCGACCGTGTTGATCGCGGCGCCAAAGACTCGGTCGCTCAGTTCCTGCGTAATGATCGCGATAGCGGCGCCGCCTGCATCATCCTGCGCGCCCCAGGGGCCACCGTAGAGAAATGGCACATCAAACATGGTAAAGAAATCGGCATAGACCGCCCGAGCCGGTACCTGAAACGGCTCCAATTGCGAATTGGCGGGGGTGACCGCGAGAGTGGTGGCGTACATTGCGCTTTGGCGGCGCGCCGCGCGGGCTTTCATCAGTCCGACAGCGTCGGTATAACTAATCTGCTTCTGCAGATGCTCACTGTCGCCGGTATCCAAGGTCTTTCCGCTCGGTCCCCAGTTATCGATCTGCACAGCAAAAAGTTGCGCCGACTTTTGCGGAATCGGATCCGCCGACATAGCCCTAAACATGGTCAGGGTTGTCATCGATGCGCCAATGCCAATACCGATGGCAGTGACAATGAGCGAGGTGACGGCGAGATTGCGTTTGAGGCTGAGAGCGGCCATTGTTAGGTAATAATTGAACACAGAGCCCCCGTCGCGCGCCGACAACCTGTCCGGCCGCGTATTCAATAATTGGCTTCTGATCCAGCTGACCGGCCGTCGCAGCGTTTTATCGCGATTGCGTAAAAAAATGTCTTAGGATTGGCGCGTGCGCAATTGACAGCGAAGGCCGGTAGGAAGTCGACGTGACTAACTTTCCCCTTTTGCGACACTTCTGTGCCGCCGGGCATGCTCACTCTTCAGGTGACGCAATCGCTTAACGTCCTCGGCGGCCGACTGGCCAAATTTGCCGTGCCAGGCATATATCGTGGCCTCGGTGATGTTGTGCTTTCGCGCGACGTCATTGACAGACGTCAACCGTGCTTCGCACAGAATCTTTACTATCTGACTTTCGGTGAAGTCCACTTTCTTCATAGTTACCCGTAAAGACTGGTAGCGGCAGGAAATTGGAAAATGCGTGCGCAATTTTGCCCGACGCGGCGCGGTAACACTTCGTCAGCAATGAAAGTGTGTGCGCAAAGATTTCATGTGTCCTTATTTTGGCACCGCTTGCATTATGCCATCAGTTTTTCCGTTTGAGCAATTCAACCCGCGGCGCGCCGTGTGCATGCTTTAACGATCATGGATGTCACAGATGCGGGGTCCGATCCGTTCAATCCGTCATTTGACATCGACGCCCTCCATGCTAGCATACCAACTAATCGGTATGTTAGTAATCCGATCCGGGCAGCTCTATGGCCAATGTGCATCACGAATCCAAGGCGGCGCTGCTCGATGCGGCGCTATCGGTCTTTCGCGCCAAGGGATACACGGCGACGCGCGTCGAGGATATTTGCGAGGCCGCTGAACTTACCAAAGGAAGCTTCTTCCATCACTTTCAGAGTAAGGAAGATTTGGTTATTGCGGCGGCCGAACACTGGATCACCGTTACCGACCCGGTGTTCCTGTCCGCAGCGTATCAAAGGCTGCCTGACCCTTTGGATCGCGTACTAGCCTATGTTGACTTTCGTAAGTCGCTTCTACAGGGCCCACTACCGGAATTTACTTGCTTCGCCGGCACGATCATTCAGGAAGTGTACGAGACCCATCCCGCGGTTAGAGACGCCTGTGAAAAGTCGATCACCGGTCACGCCGCAACACTGGTAGCCGATATCGATGAGGCAATGCGCCTATACGGCGTCGATCGCTCGTTTAGCGCCGAGAGCCTGGCGCTTTATACCCAGGCGGTTATCCAAGGAGCGTTCATCCTTGCCAAGGCGAAGCAGGGGCCGGCGGTGGCAGTCGATTGCATGGATCATTTGCATCGGCACATCAAGATGCTCTTCGCTCCCGGAAGACGCCAATGATCACGCTGATTGACTATCGTCCGTCGCAAAACGCTTGGAAGGTGCGCCAGCTGCTGTGGCATCTGCGCCTCCCCTATCAATCTGAATTCGTCGGAGCCTTTGAAAATAAGGGTCGAAATTCCAAGCACGCTCCGCTGGATCATTGGGGCCCGGTACCGGTGGTTCGACTGGAGGATGGCCGCGTGCTGTCGGAATCCAACACCATTCTCTGGTACTTAAGCGACAACACCGCCTACCGACCAGACGATCCGTTCACGCAGGCAAAGGTTTTCCAATGGTTGTCATTCGAAGCAGACTATCTTCAGACCACCGTCGGAAGCCTGCATTTTTGGGCCCTCACGGGCGAGCTGTCCGACCGCCCGAGCGATCTGCTCGATGACAAACGCGCTACGGCAAACCGTGCGCTCAGTATTTTGAATCGCGAACTCGCCACCCAACCCTTCATCGCTGCAGATACTTACTCCATCGCGGACATTGCAATCTTTGCTTATGCCCATCTGGCCGCGAATGCCGGGATTTCAACCGGCCATCTCCCGGCCTTCGAAGCCTGGGTCGCCCGCGTCCGCGCCCGACATGACTTTCTCGCCCCTATGCATCCGTTATGTTGACGCGCCGCTCCGTACTCGGGGCGGGTGCCGGTGCGCTGGTTGCGCCGGTGGGTATTGCTGAGCTTGCACGTGCGAGCGCAGCCACAGGATTCCGTTCAAAGAACGAGGAGGCTGTTCGGAAATACTATGCTACGTGGGATGCAAAGGATTGGCATTCACTCGACATCCTGCTGGCGGACGACTTCACATTTTCCAGCCCACTCGATGATCACCTCAGCAAAAGCGTTTTCAAGGCAAGATGCTGGGACTCACAGATTGCCTATATTGACCGCTTTGATCTGAAGCACCTGAGCGGGACGGACAACGAGGCATTTGTGATGTACGTCTGTCACACCACGAACGGAAAAACGTTCCGGAACGTGGAATATTTTCAGCTTCGCGCTGACAAAGTGAAGGCCGTCGAATGTTATTTCGGCGGGAAATCCAGCTTTCCGTCTGCTGTGAGCACCGGGAAGGGGTAACGCAGCGCAAATGGACTCATGTCTTGTTACGTTTGAGAGTAACCGCCGGTTTGCGACCGCTGGGCTTGCGTATGCGCCGTCGTCTCGGTTTTCTACCGCTTGCTGCGCCACGCGCGACGCCTGCTTGGTTGGCGGCTAGCAACTCCGCCGCGACCGAAGGCATGGCGGATGCGGGCTTGCGCCGAGCGGGCGCACCCAAATGCAAAGCACGCAACTCGGACATGAATTTGCTCCACATCCTGGGGCCGCCTTCCTCCAATAATTTGGCGCCGGTGCTGTATTCTTCCGTGACTGGAAGGTATTTGCGGCCCCAACCTGCCATCTGCGCCAGCACGGGCAGCAGTTCGATGCCTTGTTCGGTAAGACTATAGATCGTCTTTTGCTTGTGACTGGGATCATTGGCCCGGGTGATTATCCCTTGCTCCACCAGTCGTTTGACGCGATCGGCCAGAATGTTCGAGGCGACTCCCTCCTCGGACTTCACCAGCAGTTCCCGAAAATGCCTTCGGTTACCGAAGATGACGTCGCGAATGATCAGAAGACTCCATTTGTCGCCCAGCACTTCGAGCGTCAGGCTAATTGGGCATCCGGATCTGTGGTCAGTGCGCACGCTGTCTCCAGTCTCATTGAACCATCTGAAAACCAACCACTTTATGCAACTGGTTGTTGTTAATCAACTCAAGGGCAATGCTGCATCGCGAGACTCTACCGGCTCAACTCGGAGCGCGCTTCGCCACAGCTATGCGGGACCGACGCGGTAGGCACATAGCTTGTTGCCCTCGGGATCGCGGAAATACGCGGCGTAGAATGCTTGCGGTCCTTCTTCGCCGCGAACGCCGGGTGCGCCCTCATCCGATCCACCGAGTTGCAACGCTTTTTTGTAAAGTGCATCCACCTTTGCCCTCTCGCTGAGAACGAGAGCGAGCATGTTGCCATTGCCTGGTTTTGCTTCCTTTCCATCGTAAGGTGGGGTGATCGCCAGCGCCGGCCGATCCAATCTGGCGCCGTACATGGTGAATCCATGCGGCAATTCCATCAGGCGTTTCGCTCCAATTTCAGCGAGCAGTGCATCGTAGAACGCTTGCGCGCGCGCAAGATTGTTTGTTCCGAGGGTGGCGTAGCCGATCACGGGTCTCTCCTTGAGTGTTAGTCAGGCAAGTCTAACTCGACTGGATTCCGATTTGACATCCCGAATGACCGAGCGACTCGGCAATTTAGAAGACGGGATTCTCGTAGCCTATTTTTATGCCGCTGAAGCAAGTCGCGTGAACGCTGTATTTACGCCGGCCGCCGTCGCGCCGATACTTTCACGTTCCAATTGCGAGCTCACGCGGTCAAGATTGATTCCCACGGTCTCAAGATCACCGAGCTGCGCGAGCACCTCGAGCAGATTGCGCTCGACCGTGGGTGCTGCGGTACCGTGATCGCGATACGCGTCTGCGGTAGTCAGCGACATCGAACTAATCGTGTCGCGACCGATGAGCCTATTGACGTATTTTAGATCGCTGTCGCAGGCTTGACCGCTGTCAGCGCTTGTCCAAAGCAAGCGTTGCGGCTGCGCATGGGATGCTGCTAGAGGTTGCCAGCGCGCCGAGGCGATCATGCTTTTGTATCCTTGGTACGCAAACTGCGCCACTGCAATCGCCGCGTTGCCACGCAGATGATTTATGCGAGCGGCCTTTTCCGGTCGTTGGATTGCGTCGAGTTCGCGATCGACCGCAGCATCAATGCGACGCACTGAAATACTTGCTACGGACACAATGCCCTCGAGTCGCAATCTTTCGGCGGCGCGATCCTCCAATCCCATGACATATGCATCGGCGACCTGCCGGTGGCGTCGTGTACCGAAAATGAAGGTCGCATTCACATTGATTCCCGCCGCGATCAAGCGCCGAATTGCGATCAAGCCGGTATCGGTCGCGGGCACTTTTATCATGACATTGGGTCGGTCGATCAAGCTCCACAGGCGTCGCGCCTCGGACTGCGTGGCATCCGCATCGTAGGCGAGAGCGGGTGACAGATCGATGCTTACGTAACCGTCTCGATTTCCGGAATATCGATTCACAGGCCTCAATCGATCGGCGGCGCTGCGCAGATCGTCGATGCTGAGGTGCTCATAAATCTGTTGCGCCGTGGCGCCCGCGGCACGCAAGGTTGAGACAGCCTTACCATAAGTCAGATCCTCGGCATAAGCCGTGGCAAAGCCGGCAGAATCCGCATCGACACCGGAAATGCCGTCTTTTACCAAGTGGACAAACTGAGCACCGGCGAGCAGGCGGGGGTGCATGCATTCCAGCCAAGTGCTTTGGCCAAACCTCTGCAAGTCGTAGAGGCGATTTCCGCCCAATTTTGTGCTCATCGCTGCTGCTTCAAGCGCTTGAGTCCCGATGTAAGCGAACTTCCATGGAAATGCTCGATCCGCCTCTATTAGACGACGGAGTCGAAGCAAAATTCCCACAATCCGCACTACTTCATGGGGTTTGGCGGTTTGGTCGCTGCACCGCACAACGCTGCGATAGGCGTTCAACTCAAGAAGGAAGCGGATTGTGCGGCGAGCGCCCGATGTAGAAGAGTGTGGGTTACTCCGCGCGCCTAGGAATATTGTTTGTGGTCATCTGACCATGCAGCGCCCGGTTTTTGGCTTAGCTTGCTTTGGGGTCGTGGCGGGGGTGCCGTTTTAATCTCCCGCGGAGATTTTCGCGCGCCGGGTTTAAGTTTGAGAGTAGGACGAGATGAGGGAATGTTCGAAGGATTCGATGGATGCATAGGGGGTTTGATGGCTCCTTGGGATTACAGTGACCTGGTTGGTTGTTTCGGCATTGAACGAGATGACGCCCTAGAATTTAATTGATCGTGACGTTTATACGTCTACCGTTTCATTTTGTCGATGAACTTTTGTCGTCATGCGTCTCCCCGACGAGGAACAGCAAATGTAGGCGAGAAGGAGTAAGGTCAGTCGGATTCAAGCTACGCGATGAGGTGTGCCGTGGAAGAGAAGCAACGTAGAGAAGAGTTCGATACGGCCCTTTCCAGGATCAGGCACGAAATCAAGGGCCGGCTTGTACAGCATGGCTTTTTCGGCAGCGTCACTTACCGAGACATCGAGGCGGCGGATCATATTCTGAGCGGTTCGACAGTCGAAATTGCGGTGAAGGGCAAAACCGTGGAGAGGTCATTCAGTCGGCTGGAAATTGAGGGTTGCCGACTTAGAGTGGGCGGCACTGTATTGTCCGGCGTGATATCAATGGTTGATGAACTATCGGCTTAGCGATTCCCGCAACCGGCAGAAATCTGGTTCGCTACGGGAGCGACGAGTCACAGCTAGGAGCCATTCGTGAAGTTAATAGTCACTGTTCTTGCAACCACGTGGCTAATGTCGGGTTGCTTAACCAATCCTCCGCAGGAAGACAGCACTGGCGTTGGACATAAAGATCCGCGCACGGGCCTGTGCAACGACGCCACGCCGCCGCCCTGCAGTCCCCCTCGAGACTAACGGGCGCAGAAGCCGGAGGACATGTTGCAGCGAATATGGCCATCGTTCGCTTTGTTGGTCCTGGTGCCGTTCAGCAGCCGAGCGGTTGAGCTCTACGCTAGATTTCCGGACCGTATCCACGCCAGCGAGAGATACGTTATTTATTCACACGGCATGATCGTCGAGGGGGATGACCCCAAGCCAATTTCCCCGCAGTATGGACAGTATGATTTTCCGGCGATCAAACAGACCCTGTTCGACGCGGGCGGTTTCAATCTCATTGCCTATCAGCGCCCGAAGAGTTCCGATGACTCTTACGCAGACACCCTGAAATCCTGGGTCAGGCGGCTCCTCGATGCCGGGGTTAAGCCAAGCCGGATTACGCTGGTCGGGTTTTCTCGCGGTGCTCAATTGACCGCGCTAGCGTCAAGCGGTCTCGCGGCCGAGGAGATCAATACCGCACTATTGGCGATATGCGAAGACGGAGAAGTCTCT
>Ga0210398_10001309_pt1 | contig 25983 bp, 24 predicted proteins | sample IncBWC4OmetaG_FD_161047 | JGI IMG/M metagenome (GOLD analysis project Ga0210398, IMG submission 161047) | Forest soil microbial communities from Barre Woods Harvard Forest LTER site, Petersham, Massachusetts, United States - Inc-BW-C-4-O | ecosystem: Environmental > Terrestrial > Soil >... | reverse complement strand
GCCGCTCGGTGGTCGCCGAGCATCTCGCCGCCGAGTGCACGCCCGAGCGGCTGGCGGCGAGCCTCGTCGAGCTGATCCGGGACGAACGGGTTCGCGCGCTGCATCGCGAGGGCTATGATGCCGCGATGCGGCTGTTAGGGGTCGGCGATCTGTCGCCAAGCCTCAGGGCCGCCGACCAGATCCTGGAGATCATCGCCGCGCGGCGGCTGCAAAAGGCCTAGAGCAGGAGATCCCCCGATGACCGCTACCGAGAAGTTCAGCTTTCTGCACACGATGCTCCGCGTCAAAGACCTCGACAAATCGCTCAAGTTCTACACCGAAGAGCTGGGCATGAACCTGATCCGCAAGCGCGATTACCCGACCGGCAAGTTCACGCTGGCCTTTGTCGGCTACGGTGACGAGGAGCACAACACGGTGGTCGAGCTGACCCATAACTGGGAGCAGGCTGAGCCCTATTCACTCGGCAGCGGCTTTGGCCATCTCGCTGTCGGCGTGCCGGATGTGTACGCGACGTGCGAGAGGCTGGCGAAGGCCGGCGTCAAGATCCCGCGGCCGGCGGGCCCGATGGCGCATGGCGGCTCGGTGATCGCCTTTATCGAAGACCCGGACGGCTACAAGATCGAGCTGATCGAGCGGAAGTAGGCGCGCCGCCAGCGACGAAAAGCTCCGTACAACGAAAAACCCCCGGGGCGACCCGGGGGTTTTGCTTTGGCCGGCGATTAGCGCCGCTCGCCGATATCGACGTAGTGGCGCAGATCGGAGCCGGTGAACAGCTGGCGCGGCCGGCCGATCTTGGTGTCGGCGTCTTCGATCATTTCCGTCCACTGCGCGATCCAGCCGACAGTGCGCGCGATCGCGAACAGCACGGTGAACATCGAGGTCGGGAAGCCCATCGCCTTCAGGATGATGCCCGAATAGAAGTCGACGTTCGGATAGAGCTTGCGCGAGATGAAGTACTCGTCGTTGAGCGCGATCTTCTCCAATTCCATCGCGAGGTCGAGCAGCGGGTCATCCTTGATGCCGAGCTCGGCGAGCACCTCATGGCAGCTCTCGCGCAGCACATGGGCGCGCGGGTCGTAGTTCTTGTAGACGCGGTGGCCGAAGCCAAAGAGGATTTCGTGGTTGTGCTTGTCCTTGACTTGGCTGATGAACTCCTTGATCCCGGACTGGTCGCCGATCTTGGCGAGCATCTTCAGCACCGCCTCGTTGGCGCCGCCATGCGCCGGCCCCCAGAGCGAGGCGATGCCGGCGGCGATACAGGCAAACGGGTTGGCGCCCGACGAGCCGGCGTTGCGCACGGTCGCGGTCGACGCGTTCTGCTCGTGGTCGGCGTGGAGGATAAAGATGCGATCCATCGCCTTCGCCAGCGTCGGGCTGACGACGTATTCCTCGCACGGCACCGCAAAGGTCATGTGCAGGAAGTTCTCGGCGTAACCGAGCGAGTTCTTCGGATAGACGAAGGGTTGGCCATGCGCGTATTTGAAGGCCATGGCGCCGATCGTCGGCAGCTTGGCGATCAGCCGATGCGAGGCGACCATCCGCTGGTACGGATCATTGATGTCGGTCGAGTCGTGATAGAAGGCCGATAGCGCGCCGACCACGCCGCACAGCACCGCCATCGGGTGCGCGTCGCGGCGGAAACCGCGGAAGAAGGTGGTGATCTGCTCGTGCACCATGGTGTGGTGTGTGATGTCGGTGACGAATTGCGTCTTTTGCTCGGGGTTGGGCAGCTCGCCGTTCAGCAACAAATAAGCGACTTCGAGGAAGTCGCTTTTTGCCGCCAATTCCTGGATCGGGTAGCCCCGATACATCAGGACGCCTTCGTCGCCGTCGATATAGGTGATGCTGGAGCGACAGGCCGCGGTCGCCATGAAGCCGGGGTCATAGGTGAACATCCCGGTCTTCGCGTAGAGGCTGCGGACATCCACGACCTTCGGGCCGACCGAACCCTCGAGCACCGGGAAATCCCAGGACTTGCCGGAGCTGTTATCGGTCAGGGTCATTGTCCCGCTCGGAGCGCCCACCTTTGTGTTGTTGCCGTCCATGGATGCACCTCGCTTGCTTTGCCCGTAGGCAGTTGTCAGCCCTAGCCGAAGAATAAGCCGCTAGCGGTTCATTATCAAATGGCGCCACAATATTGCAACGCAATATCGCACTTGCGAGATCATCTCGATTCCGCAGCATCTTCAATACGTCCGACGGTCTCGTCGCGACCGAGCACCGCCATGACCTCGAAGATGCCGGGCGAGGCGAGGGACCCGGTCAACGCGGCGCGCAGCGGCTGGGCGACCGCACCCAACTTAACGCCCTTGGCTGAGGCGAAGTCCCGCACCCGTGTTTCGAGGGCGGAAATGTCCCAGTCGGCGGCGCCGATTTCGGACGACAACTCGCTCAGCAGCACGCGGGCGTCCGCCGTCAAAAGTTTGGCGGCGTCGGCGGCGGGGCGGATCGGCCGCGGCGCGACGTAAAACGCCGCGCGCTCGGCAAGTTCGACGAGGGTCTTGGCGCGCGGCTTCAGCGCCGGCATCGCAAGTGCGAGGCGCTCACGATCGACGGCGGACAATGCCTGTCCGAGCTCGTCTTCCAGCCGCTCGGTGGTCAGCGCCACAAGACGCGCGTCATCGGCCTCGCGGATATAATGCCCGTTGACGCTGTCGAGCTTCTGGAAATCGAACTGAGCGGGCGCGCGGTTGATGCCGCCGAGGTCGAACCACGCAATCGCCTGTTCGGTCGAGATGATCTCGTCGTCGCCATGGCTCCAGCCGAGGCGCAGGAGGTAGTTGCGGATCGCCTCGGGCAGGTAGCCCATCTTGCGGTATTCGTCGATGCCGAGCGCGCCGTGGCGCTTTGACATCTTCGCGCCGTCGGAGCCGTGGATCAGTGGGATGTGCGCCCACTCCGGCTCCCGCCAGCCGAGCGCGCGATAGATCTGCGTCTGCCGGAACGCGTTGCGGAAATGCTCGTTGCCGCGGATCACATGGGTGATGCCCATGTCGTGATCGTCGATGACGACCGAGAAATTATACGTCGGCGTGCCGTCGGAACGCAGGATGATAAGGTCGTCGAGCTCTTCGTTGCCGACCGTCACCTCGCCCAGCACATGATCGTTTATCACCGTCGCACCGCTCTGCTCGGCCTTGAGGCGGATCGCCGGCGCGATCCCCGGCGGCGCCTCCGACGGGTCGCGGTCGCGCCAGGTGCCGTCGTAGCGCACCGAGCGCTTCTCTGCGAGCGCCTTGGTGCGCATCGCTTCCAGTTCTTCGGGCGTGCAATAGCAGCGATAGGCGTGGCCGGCGTCGAGCAGCTGGCGGGCAATCTCGGCGTGGTGCGCGGCGCCGGAGAATTGGTAGACCACATCGCCATCCCACTCGATGCCGAGCCAGCGAAGCCCGTCGACGATCGCTTCCTCGGCGGCCTTCGTCGACCGCTCGCGGTCGGTGTCCTCGATGCGCAGGCGAAACGTTCCCCCATCTCCATCGAGGGCGTGATGGCGCGCGAACAGCCAGTTGAACAGCGCCGTGCGGGCGCCGCCGATATGCAGGAACCCGGTCGGCGAGGGGGCGAAACGGACGGTGACGGTCATGCGTCTAATATTGCGCCGCGATCAGCGCTCCGCCACGACGTAATTGCGGAACATCTCGCGCAGCTTGAGCTTTACGACCTTGCCGGTGCCGGTATGCGGTAGCTCCTCGAGCACGACGACATCATCGGGCAGCATCCATTTCGGGAAGCGCGCGGCGAGAAGCGCGATAAGGCTGTCGCGCGTCGGTTGACAGCCGGGCCGCGCGGTGACGATCAGCAATGGCCGCTCGTCCCATTTCGGATGTGGGATGGCGATGACCGCCGCTTCCGCGACATGCTCATGCGCCATGGCGGCATTTTCGAGGTCGATCGAGCTGATCCACTCGCCGCCCGATTTGATGACGTCCTTGCGCCGGTCGGTCAGCCGGACATAGCCGTCGGCGTCGATCGAGGCGACATCGCCGGTGTGAAACCAGCCATCCGGCTCGACCGCGGCCTTGGTCGCCTCGTCGTCGTTGTAATAGGCGCTGACGATCCACGGCCCGCGCACCAGCAATTCGCCGACCGCCTGGCCATCATGCGGCTGCGCGCGGCCTTCGTCGTCGACGATCTTCATCTCGACGCCGATGCAGGCGCGACCTTGTGTCAACCGCAAGGAAGTCTGCGTTTCCTCGTCGAGCGCCAGATGCTTTCCCTTGAGCGCCGCGGTCGTGCCGAGCGGGCTCATCTCGGTCATGCCCCAGGCATGCACCATCGTCACGCCGCGCGCCTCGTAGGACTGCAGCAGCGCCTTGGGGACCGCCGTGCCGCCCGACAGCACCTTCTTCAAGGTCGTGACGTTCTTGTTGTTGTCGCGCAGGTAGTTGTTGAAGTTGAGCCAAACCGTGGGCACGCCAAGCCCGAGCGTGACGCCTTCACCCTCGATCAGCTCGTAAAGGCTGGCGCCGTCGGTTTTGGGCCCGGGATAGACCAGCTTCACGCCGTTCATCGGCGCGGTGTAGGGCGTGGCCCAGCCGCAAACATGAAACATCGGCACGATCGGGCAGACGATGTCGGTCGCGTCCATCGCGATCGCGCTCGGCAGCGACGCGGCCAGCGCGTGGATCATCGTCGAGCGATGGCTGTAGAGCACGCCCTTGGGCTTGCCGGTCGTGCCTGACGTGTAACAGAGCGCGCAGGCACTCTGCTCGTCGAATTGAGGCCACGCGAAATCCTCGTCCTCGGCCGAGACGAGGTCCTCATACAGCCCGAGCACCGGCAGTTTCGTCTCGGCCGGGCTCAACAGCACGATCTGCATCGCCACCGGCAATTGCGGCCGCAGCCGCTCGATCACCGGGACGAACGTCGCTTCGAGAAACAGGAACCGGTCGTCGGCATGATTGAAGATGTAGATCAGCTGCTCGTCGGACAGCACCGGATTGATCGTGTGGCAGACCCCGCCGATGCCCGAGATGCCGTGATAAAGCTCGAAATGCCGGTAGGTGTTCCACGCCATCGTCGCGACGCGGTCGCCCGGCTTGACCCCGAGCCGCCGCAGGGCCTGGGCGAGCCGGCGGGCGCGCCGCTCGGCCTCGGCATAGGTGTAGCGATGGATCGGCCCTTCAAGCGTGCGGCTGACAATCTCGGTATCGGCGTGATTGTGCGCCGCGTGCTGAATGCACATCGACACGAGAAGCTGCTGCTTCCCCATCAACCCGCGTAGCATCACTTCCTCCCGAAGGTGCCTTTTGGCAAGTAGACCTGCTATGCGCCAGGATTCAAGGGCGAAGCGCTATTACGGCGAGGACGAACCGAGCTGCGCTTTGAAAAAGGCGACGAGCGCCTTGTTGAAATCAGCGTGGAATGCGGTCCGGTCAAAGCCAGGCGCGCTCGCACAGATTTCTGCCGCGACTTTGGCCAGTGCGTCGGTGCAAGGCGCGAGAAAATCGAAATGTCCCGCTTTCGCGGCAAGATGATCCTCGGGCGGCTTGGGCAGGTCCACGCGGACGATGTCGGAATTCCATTCGTTCGCGGCGATCTTATCGTTCTCGGCGCGCCATAGCTGGATCGGCGCGGTGACTGCGGCGAGCCCGTCCTTGGTGAAGGCGTAGCCGATCGCCGGCGCGGCGATCACCGCCGCCTTTACACGCGGGTCGTGATGCCAGTCGGGCGGCTTCTCAGCGTCAGGGGCAGCGGACGCTGTGTCAGCCGCGGCATGCGTCTTCGCCTGCTCGCAATCCCACGCATCGGGGTGTTTGCGACAGTACAACGCAACGAGACTGATATCCGGGTTGCCGCCCAGTTCGATCAACGCGGTTGCGCCGCCGGCGGAATGTCCGAACATGCCGATCCGCGCCGGGTCGATATGATCATGCCCATTCCAGGAATTGAGCATGAAATCGATGACCTTGCTCACCTGACGCGGTCGCTCGACAAAGTTGCGGGGGGTGAAGCTGTAGGATCGGTCTTGGTAATTGTCGCCGGTATGCGTCGGCGCCACGACGACAAACCCGGCGTCCGCCAGCGCTATTGCCGTGTCGTAATGGCTGGCGCCGCCACCGCCGGTGCCATGCGAGATGACGATCAGCGGCAGCGACTGGCCAGAAATCGCTCCGTAATAGGCGACGTTCTGCGTGAACAGACCGAGCGGCTGCGACGTTGTCGGCGCATCGCTCGGGTACCAGATCCCCAGCTCGATCGGCTTGTCGTCCGGGTCGGGTGCGGTGCCGTACTGGAACCCAGCCGCGCGAACGGGCGGCGCCGCCAGAAGCAGCGCCGCCACGAAAAACGCTAAGACGATCCGCGTGAGGTTCAATAGCGCCGCAGCAGCCCGACGAGCTTGCCCTGAACCTTGACCCGGTCTGGACCAAAGATGCGCGTCTCGTAAGTCTTGTTGGCGGGCTCCAAGGCGATCGACGCGCCGCGGCGGCGGAGCCGCTTCAGCGTGACCTCGAGATTATCGACCAGGGCGACCACGATCGAGCCGTTATCCGCTGTTTCGCAACGCTGGATAATGACGGTGTCGCCATCGAGTATCCCAGCATCGACCATACTATCACCGGCGACTTCGAGCGCGTAATGCTCGCCGCTGCGGCCGAGCAGCGCGGCGGGGACGCCAATGCTCGCCGATTGGTCGCGCAACGCTTCGATCGGGGTGCCCGCGGCAATCCGGCCATAGAGGGGCAGATCGACCGCCGCCGCATCTGGCGTAACCGGTGACCCCGCGAGCGCACCCGAGAAATCGCCGCGGATCACGGTCGGCGAGAAGCGGCTCTTCTCGGCCGGGGTCGGCACGGCCACCTCGTCGGGCAGCTTGATGACCTCGAGCGCTCGGGCGCGATGCGCCAGGCGGCGGATGAAGCCGCGCTCCTCCAGACCGCTGATCAGTCGGTGGATACCCGATTTGGAACGCAGGTTCAGGGCGTCCTTCATTTCGTCGAAGGAGGGGGATACGCCGGTCGCGGCGAGCCTCTGGTTGATGAACATCAGCAGCTCGTGCTGTTTTCGCGTCAGCATGTCAAACTCCTCAAACTCCCGCTAGTGGCGGAACAAATCCAAAACACCATATAATGTTCTGCTTTGGTTCCGTCAAGTGGATTGCATAATCTTCGATCCATAAATCGATTGTTCGCGGGGTAGGATGGTCGGGCCCCGCAGTTTCGCTGGGATTTTGGAGTGGTTTGTGAGACATGCCGGCACGCCGCATCATCATCGACACTGACCCCGGCATTGACGATGCCGTCGCGATCCTGCTGGCCTTCGCATCGCCCGAGTTGCAGGTCGATGCTGTCGTCGCGGTGGCGGGAAACATGCCGATTGGCGTCACCGAGACCAATGCACGGGCGGTCTGTGAGCTCGGGCATCGGCCGGACATTCCGGTCTACGGCGGCTGCACGCGACCGCTCAGCCGGTCGCCGATCACCGCCGAGGATTTTCATGGCGAGACCGGGCTCGGCACGCTCGTCTTGCCGCCGCCCGCTATCGCGCTGCGGCCGGAGCACGGGGTCGACGCGACGATCGACCTGATCCGCGCGGCGCCGCCAAAGAGCGTCGCGTGGTGCGCGCTCGGGCCGCTGACCGATGTGGCGCTCGCGGTCATCAAGGCGCCCGATATTGTCGAGCGCGTTTGCGAGCTGGTGCTCATGGGCGGCGCGTCACGTGCGCTCGGCAATACGACGCCGGCCGCCGAGTTCAACATCCACGCCGACCCGCATGCCGCGCAAATCGTCTTCGAAAGCGGTTTGCCGATCACGATGGTGCCGCTCGACGTGACCCATCAGGTGCGCAGCACGCCGGAGCGTGTCGCGCGCATCGCCGCGCTCGGCACGCCGGTCGCCGCCGCAATCGCACAGCTCTTGACCCCGTCGGGTAGCCAGCCCGACCCGCTGCATGATCCCTGCGTGATCGCCTACCTGCTGGAGCCCGAGTTGTTCGCGGGCAGCCGCGTCAATGTCGCGATCGAGTGCGAAAGCGAGCTGACCTTGGGCATGACGGTCGTTGATTGGCGCGGCGTCAGTGGCCGCCCCGCTACCGCGAACGTGCTGCACACGGTCGACGCCGATGGACTCTACGGGTTGTTACAAAAACGCTTTAGTCCGAATTCGACTGCTTAACCCACGATAAACGTTGAGGTTGATTTTAGTTAACGCATTGGCGCTTTGCTGCTCGGCGGCGTTCGCAAGACATACCCACCAGCGCGAGCGACTCTCATGATCAAGCTGCCGAATGATCTGCTGAATCGATCGCGCCCGCTACCGCATGCGCTGGCCGATCTCGTCGCCAAGCACGACGAGATGCAGCTTAATCATCCGGAGCGCGGCGAGCTTGCACGGATGATTGGGCAGCTCGAAGCGGAGCTCACGTACCGCGCCAAAAAAAGCCATCGCGCGGCAAACGGCGTGCGGTGTCCCGGTTCGGGCTTGTGCTCTGTGGGCGTTCCGCTCTTAGAATGATCCTCACCAATCCTGGAGCGGGAGGATCCGATGTCGATCGTCGAAATGCGCACTTACCGGGTAAAACCCGGCTCGATCCCCGAAGTCGTCAAACGGTTTGGCGAGGCGCTGGAAAAATCCGGCCGCAACAAGGTCGCGCCGCTCGGCGGCTTCTTCCACACCGAGGTCGGTCCGCTCAACCGCATCATCCATTGCTGGCCGTATGAGAGCCTGGCGGCACGCGAAAAGCTGCGCGCCGAGGCGATGAAGCTTTCCGGCTGGCCGCCGCCGATCGGCGAGTTCGTCGAGGAGATGGAGTCGAAGATCATCAATCTCGCACCGTTCTCGCCCAAGCTCGGCGATCGCGGCCTCGGCGGCATCTATGAAATCCGCACCTACACGATGCTGCCCGGCGCGCTGCCGACCGTCACCGAGAAATGGGCCGAGCGCATCGAGGGCCGCACCAAGCTTTCGCCGCTGGCGTTTTGCGGCTCGACCGAATTGGGCGGCCTCAACCAGTGGATCCATGTCTGGGCCTACAAGGATGCGGCTGAGCGCTTCAAAATCCGCGCCGAGGCGCAGGCGAGCGGCGCGTGGCCGCCGGCGACCCGCGGCCAATTCGTCCGCCAGGAAAACATGTTTGTGATCCCGGCGGCGTTCTCGCCGTTGCATTAGGTTTTCGGGGTCTAGCGTCTGTCGTGGCCGGGCATGCCCGGCCACGATTGTTTCCGGGTGGCCCCGTACCCTATTGAGTCATCGCTTGTAGCCGCTAATCCCGCGGTGGCGGGGGCACCACGGTGCCGACCGGGATGATGCTTGGCGGCACCAGTGGAGTGGGCGCTGCGACTTGCCCGAATAGCCCGTTCAATGTCGGGGCGTCTGACACCGCCTGGAACGGCGCGCTGGGCAGCGGCCGGCTCGGCATGGTCTGGGTCGCCGCGAGCATAAAGCTCTTCCATACCGGTGCCGGCAGCGTGCCGCCGGTGACCTTGTTCATCGGCGTGTTGTCGTCATTGCCGAACCAGACGCCGGCGACAAGATCGGTGGTGTAACCGATAAACCAGGCGTCCTTGTAGTCCTGGGTCGTGCCGGTCTTGCCCGCGGCCGGGCGCGGCAGCGCCGCGGCCTTGCCCGTGCCGTGCGCGATCACGCCGGTCAGCAGCTGGTTCATGATGCCCACTTCGTCGGGCGGCACCACCTGGCCTGGCCCCGAGCCGGTCCGGCGATAGATGAGCTTGCCGCTGGTATCGGTGATCTCCTTGATGCCGTAGGCCATGACGCCGGTGCCGCCATTGGCGAAGGGCGCATAGGCCGAGACCAGCTCCAAGAGGTTCACGTCGCTGGTGCCGAGCGCGATGCTGGCGTCTTTCGTCAGGTCCGAGGTGATGCCGAGCCGGTTCGCCACCGCGATGACATTCGCGATCCCGGCGCGCTGCGCGACCTGGGCGGCGACGGTGTTGATCGACTCGGCGATCGCCTCGGACACGGTGACATCGCCGAGATAGCGGTTTGTGTAGTTGTGCGGCCGCCAATTGCCGATCTGGATCGGCGCGTCGGTGAAATGGTCGTCGGGTCTGAGGCCAGCCTCGATCCCGGCGAGGTAGACAAACGGCTTGAATGACGAGCCGGGCTGGCGCTCGGCCTGGGTCGCGCGATTGAACTGGCTTTCGTTGTAATCGCGCCCGCCGACCATCGCGCGCACCGCACCGTCCGGCGTCATCGCGACCAGCGCGCCCTGGCTGACGGCGTCCTTGAGCCCGTCACGGGTGAGCGCGTCATTGACCGCGTTCTCTGCCAGGCTCTGCATGCGCGGATCGAGCGTGGTGCGGACGGTCAGGTCGCGGTCGGTAGTGCCGGCGAAGTCGCGCACCTGGTCGGCGATCCAGTCGGCGAAATAGCGGATGCCGGGCTGGGTCAGCGCGACTCTTTTGAGTTCGACCCCGGCTTTCTCGGCGGCGTCGGATTGTTGCTGGTCGATCGCGCCGGTCTCGACCATCAGGCCGAGAACCTGTGCCGTGCGGGTCGCCGCCGCGTCGCGGTCGCGGGTCGGGTTGAAGCGGGTCGGCGCCTTCAACAGGCCGGCGATCACCGCGCTTTCATAGAGGTTGAGCTTCGCCGCCGACTTGCCGAAATAGCGGTGCGCCGCGGCGTCGACCCCATAGGTGCCGGCGCCGAGATAAACCCGGTTGAGGTAGATCTCGAGTATCTGATCCTTGGTGAAGCGGTGTTCGAGCCACAGCGCCAGCAGCGCTTCGCGGATTTTGCGCGACATGCTGCGCTCGGGCGTCAGGAACACGGTTTTGGCAAGCTGCTGGGTGATCGTGCTGCCACCCTGCACGACATGTCCGGAGCGTAGATTGGTATAGGCGGCGCGAATCAGCCCGATCGGGTCGATCCCGAAATGGCTGTAAAAGCGCCGGTCTTCGGTCGCGACCACGGCTTTCGGCAGCCAGGGCGACATCTCCTTCAAGGTCAGCGGCTGGCCGAACAGATCGCCAAACGTGGCGATAATGCTGCCGTCGTCGGCAAGGATCGTGACGCTCGGCCGGCGCTCGGCGACGCTGAGCTGGTTGGTGTCGGGCAGGGTCAGCGCGAAATAGCCGATGACGCCGCCGCCGATCAGCCCGGTCCACAGGATCAGCAGCAGTGCGAGGTTCAACAGGCGGTGCAGCCACCCGCGGCCCGGCGGACGGGGAGGGGGCCGCCGGCCTCGAGCCGCCGAGGCGGAACCGCGATCGCTTGGGTCGACGCGCAACGGCCGGTTAGCCATTACCGTTCCCCGGGCCGCCTGTCGGGACGTCGCCGACAGCCCCTATCGCGTCCATTCGCCGGACCCCCGCACGCGCCTCAAGCGCCCAACTCCCCCGCGCATTATGCCGCAAACTGTGGCGGAGATTGGACGAATTCACCGAAAGGCTTTGCGTACGGCCGCGGAACCCGGCGGATGCCGCGTCTGTTCGACGATAAAGAACCAATGGTGGCTCCATGCCGGCAGACACATCCGACTTGAGACCCTTGATCCTGCCTCGCCTTGGCGCCGTGATTGTCGGCGCCGCGATCGTCGTTCCGGCGCTGCGGCTGCCGCTGATTTTCGGCTGTTTCGTGGCGCTCGGCAACGCGGTGTGGTCCCGCAGCCGGACGGCGGATGTCGTGCCCGAGACCTCGCCGGTCCGTCCGCGTCAATCGCGCGCCCGCCGCCGCAATGGCAAAAGCATCGCCGTGGACACGACCGAGGACAGCTTCCCGGCGAGCGATCCGCCGTCCTGGACACCGGTGACCGGAACCCGCACGCGTCATTGAGGCGCTGGGCAAATCCTGCTTAGCTGCGGCTTCCGATCGAGGAGGTCCGATGACCCGCGCCGCCGCCATCGCCGCCGTTGAAGCCTATTTCGACGAGGGCGGGTTTGCCGCCGACCTCGGCCGCCGTGTCGCGATCCCGACCGAAAGCCAGGTCGAGGGGCGCGGCGAGGTCCTGCACGCCTATCTCGGCGACGAGATCGCGCCGACCCTGAAGCGCCTCGGGTTCGACAACACGATCTTTGACAACCCCGTCCGCGGCGGGCCGGTCCTCATCGCCGAGCGGCGCGAGGAAGGCGCGGCGACGACCGTGCTCGGCTACGGTCATGGCGACGTGATCCGCGGTCTCGAGCCGCAATGGCGTGATGGCCTCGACCCGTGGACCTTGACCCGGCGGCGCGACCGGCTTTACGGCCGCGGCACCGCCGACAATAAGGGCCAGCACTCGATCAACATCGCCGCGCTCGAGACCGTGCTGAACACGCGCGGCAAGCTCGGCTTCAACGCGATCCTGCTGCTCGAGACGGGCGAGGAGATCGGCTCGCCGGGCTTGCGCGAAATCTGCCGCAACGAAAAGGCGCGGCTCGTGGCTGACGTGCTGATCGCCTCGGACGGCCCGCGTCTCGCACCGGAACGGCCGACAATCTTCCTCGGCGCGCGCGGCGCGATGAATTTCGACCTCGTCGTCGATTTGCGCGAGGGCGGGCATCACTCGGGGAATTGGGGCGGCCTCTTGTCCAATCCGGGCGTCATCCTGGCGCATGCGCTCAGCAGCATCACCAGCGACAAGGGCGCGATAAAGATCCCCGAATGGAAGCCAAAGCAGATGCCGAACTCGGTGCGCATGGCGCTCGCCGACTGCACGGTCGAGGGCGGCGAGGACGCGCCCGAGATCGACCCCGATTGGGGCGAACCCGGCCTCACCCCGAGCGAGAAGGTGTTCGGCTGGTGCAGTTTCGAGGTGCTGGCCTTTACCACCGGCAACCCCGAGAACCCGGTCAACGCGATCCCGCCCAAGGCGACCGCGACCTGCCAGATCCGGTTTGTCGTCGGCGTCGACCCCGAGGAGTTCATGCCGGCGCTGCGCCGTCATTTCGATGCGTACGGCTTTACGATGGTCCGGGTCGAGCCCTGGAAAAAGGCCTATTTCCCGGCGACCCGGCTCGATCCCGACCATGACTGGGTGCGCTGGGCGGCAAAGTCGATCGCCGAAACCACCGGCAAGCACCCGGCGATCCTGCCCAATCTCGGCGGCTCGCTGCCCAACGACATTTTCGCCAATGATCTCGCTTTGCCGACGATCTGGGTCCCGCATTCCTACGCGTCATGCTCGCAGCATGCGCCCAACGAGCACATGCTCGCGCCCGTCGCCCGCGAGGCGCTGGCGGTGATGACCGGGATTTATTGGGATTTGGGCGAAGCCGGCGTGCCGACCTAGCGGCCGAAAAGGCGCCCGAGCAGCCCGCTCTTTTGCGGCGGCGCCGGAACTGCTTGGCCAGGCGTGGGGTCGAGGATCGTCAGACCCGGCAAGGGTCCATCGGCGGGCGTCCACCCTGCCGCCAGGCGATCGAAGACATAGTCGAGCACAGTTTGCCCTTGGTAGTTTGTGTTCGCGCGCGTTGCCTGGCTCACCGTGTCGGCGAGATAGGCGCGGACGATCACTGTCTGCATTTCCGCGCCGCGTCTGAGGCCGATCTTCCAGTCCGTCCCCGGCCGGGACGCCCCGTCATCCTGTTTGAAATGTGCGTTGAGCGCGCCCTCGACACGCGCCTGCCACTGCTCGTCGGCCATCACGGCATCCCGAATGGTTCCTACCGACGTTGATTTACGGACGGCCGACGAGACAAGGTCTTTCCCGCTGTCGGTTTAGGATCACTAACAGGTCGCTTTAGAACTTCTCACGCCGTCCGACCATCGGATCGCGGTATCGTGCCGCCATTCGTCTGCGCAAAGGAACGCCGAATGCGTCTCGAAAAACTCCCGGCGGACTACGCCAAACGGCTGTCCGATCTGGAATGCCCGGATTTCACGACGCGACCGTGGGTCGAGGGGAAGCCGCTCAAGGAGCGCCGCGTGGCGATCGTCTCGTCGGCCGGGTTGACCGTGCGCGGCGACCGCGTGTTCCGCGGCCGCGACGCCGATTACCGGGCGATCCCGAGCACGACCAGCTCGAACGACCTCTTGTGCAGCCACATCTCGATCAATTTCGACCGCAACGGCTTCCAGGAAGACTGGAACGTCGTGTTCCCGCTGGACCGGCTCAACGAGCTGGCAGCAGAAGGCGCGATCGGCTCGGTCGCGGCGACGCATTACTCCTTCATGGGCGCGACCGACCCCGTCCAGATGGTCGACGGCGCCAAGGAAGTCGCCGGAAAGCTCAAGAGCGACCAGGTCGACGCGGTCCTTCTCACCTCGGTTTGACCGCTCTGTACGCGCGCCGTGAGCGCGCTGGGGCATTATCTCGAGGAAGAGGGCATCGCATCGGTCGCGATCGCACTGATCCGGCCACAGGCTGAGAAGACGCGACCGCCGCGCGCGTTATGGGTGCCGTTCGAACTGGGTCGGCCGATCGGCCCGCCCAGCGACCCGGTGTTCCAGAAGCGCGTCGTTTTGGCCGCCCTGCAAATGCTGGTGGAGCCGGGCGGCCCCGTGCGCATCGCGGATTTCCCCGACGACGATCCGCGGGAAGCCCCAGACTCGAATTGGCGTCCACCCATCCCACCGAGCGGGGAGCGGGGCGCCGCGGCGGTCGAGGCCGAGCTGCGTACATTGGCGCGGGCCTATGCCGGCTCCTGCACGCGGCGCGAGCGCAGCACGGTCGGGCTGTCGGGTCTGCCGCCCGCGCAATGCGGCGAGTATTTCGCCGGCTGGCTGCGCGGCGAACGGCCGGAAAGCCCGATCGCCGACATGTCGCCGGCGCTGGCGTTGCGCTTTGTCATAGACGACCTCAAGGCTTTCGCGCTCGAAGCCGCGTTGTCACCCGGCGCCAAACCGTCGAGCCAACAGCTCGGCGACTGGCTGTGGGACGAGACGGCACTCGGCGCGGCGATCCAGACCTTGCGGCGCGACTTTCTCGCGGGCGACGACGAGCGGCTGAAGCAACTGGCGTTCTTCTTTGTGCCTTCACTCCGGGTCGCGCCGAGCTGACACGGCCGCTCGGCCGCGACGCGCCCTTGTCGGATCGCCGTTCGCGTCTCGCGTTCTGTACGCTTTCGCAAATTTGATTCACCCATCCCGGGGATGGGTGAACGCGTCTCTGCCATATCAAGGATATGACAGTGCGGTAACGTCGGCTCTACCGGCGTGTTCGCATAAAAAAGGGGTGGTGGGGCGGTGCCCGCACGGGCTGTCTTGCCGCGTCAGGTCTCGGCTCGGACGGCAAAAAAGAACCTTCTCATGGTGCCTGCCTCGACAGCTCGTCATGTTGCGCTCGATTTGATCGGCGCCGTGTTGCTTCGCGAGCGCCCGCTCGACGAGGCGATCGAAGACAGCCAAGCGATGGCCAAATTGTCGCTGCGCGATCGCGCCTTCGCGCGGCTTCTGGTGGCGACGGTGCTGCGCCGCCTCGGCCAGATCGACGCGTTGATCGGCGATTGCCTCGCGAGCCCGCTGCCGCCACGCGCCGCGCAGGTGCACGACATCCTGCGGCTCGGCATCGCCCAGCTCCTATTTCTGCATACGCCGCCGCACGCTGCGGTCGCGACGAGCGTCGACCTCGCGCAGAGCCGCGGCTTTCTCGCGCATAAGGGGCTCGTCAACGCGGTGCTGCGCCGCCTGAGCGTCGAGGGGCCGGATCGGGTCGCCGCGCACGACGCGGCCGCGCTCAACACGCCTTCATGGCTTTGGCAATCCTGGACGCGACATTACGGCGAGAAAATCGCGCGGGCGATCGCCACTGCTCATATGCGTGAGGCGCCGCTCGACCTCACGTTGCGCGCCGATGCGACCGGCTGGGACGAAAGCCTCGCGGCAACAGTGCTGCCGACCGGAACCCTGCGCCGGCCCGGCGGCGGTGCCGTGTCGACGCTGCCCGGCTATGCCGAGGGCGCGTGGTGGGTGCAGGACGCGGCGGCGGCGTTGCCGGCGCGGCTCTTTGGCAATGTCGCGGGGCTCGACGTCGTCGATCTCTGCGCCGCCCCGGGCGGCAAGACCGCGCAGCTCGCCGACGCCGGCGCGTTCGTGACGGCGATCGACCGTTCGAGCCGCCGGCTCGAACGCCTCGTCGCCAATATGAAGCGCCTGTCGCTGCCGGCTGCGACCATCGCGGCCGATGCGCTGAGCTGGCGTCCCGAGCACCCAGTGGATGCGGTGCTGCTCGATGCGCCCTGTTCGGCGACCGGCGCGATCCGCCGCCATCCGGACGTACCGCATCTGAAACGGCCGGCCGATGTCGCGCGGTTGGCGGCGATCCAAGACCGGCTGCTGCGCGCGGCAATCGACATGCTGCGGCCGGGAGGCACGCTCGTCTATTGCACCTGCTCGCTCGAACCCGAGGAGGGCCCGCAGCGGATCGAGACCTTGCTGCGCGCGGGTGCGCCGGTGGAACGGCGGCCGATTTGCGCCAGCGAGCTCGATGCGCCGGCCGACTGGCTGACACCGGACGGCGATCTTCGCACGCTGCCCTTCCATCTCGCCGAATATGACGGGATCGACGGCTTTTACGGCGCGCGGCTGGTCAAACAGGCGGCGGCATAGCGCGACGATCCGCGGCGTCCTGTCTGGCGCTTGCTTGCGGGCGCTCTATTTCCTTGATACGAAACGACATGCAGTCTACCGCGGGGGGAGCGGTCTGGCGCCGCGACACTGACAGAGCCGCCGGGGCGATCCGCGGGGCCGCCCGAGGTATTGCATGCGATCGCGGCTGAGGCGCCCCGGACTTATGACTGCGGCAGCAACGCGGTCCCAGTCGGCCGGGTCGACCGATCCGAGCAGCGATCTGCCGCTTTTCACCCGGCTGCGCCGCGACGCACTGCTCAGCCTCGCGGGCACCTCGCTCTACCGCCACACGCTGATCGGCCGGGTACCGCCGGAGTTGCGCGCTCGCGTCGGCGAGCGTTGGCCGGGCGACGCAAAGCGCGGGACGTCGATCCTCTCCGGCGAGATCGCGCTCGCCGGTCAGGTGGTGCGCAACCCTGTGCCGGTATGGTTTCCCCCCGAGGCCGGAATCAACTGGCTGGCGGCCTGGCACGATTTTTCCTGGGTGGCCGATCTGTTGAGCGTCGGCGGCGGCGCGCGCGAGGCAGTGCGCGCGCTGGTGCAGAGCTGGCTTAGCGACAACACGAGCTGGCACCCCGTCGCCTGGCGTTCTGACGTGCTGGCGACACGCATCTATAGCTGGATCGTGCATTTCGACGAGATCGCCAGCCGTGAAGCGGACAGGCTGCTGCGCCGCGCGATGCTGTCGAGCCTCGCGGCGCAATTGCGGCATTTGGCGCGAACCGCGCCCTGGGAGCTGAGCGGCCCGCCGCGGCTGCGCGCCTTGAAGGGCCTGACTGCCGGCCTCATCGCCTTCGGCAGCGGCGAGAAGCGCATCACCCGCGCGCTGCGCGCGCTACAGCAAGAGCTGCCGCGGCAGATACTTCAGGATGGCGGGCACCGGTCGCGCAACCCGTCGGTGCAGCTCGACGTGCTGCGCGATCTGGTCGACATGCGCGCTGCGCTGCGCGCTGGACGCATCGCGATTCCCGGCGCGTTGCAGGAGGCGATCGACCGGATGGCGCCGATGCTGCGCTTCTTCCGTCACGGCGACCGCAAGCTCGCGCTGTTCAACAACTCGATCGAGGAGGACGGCATCCTTGTCGATCTCGTGCTGACCCGGTCGGAGACCAAAGGCCGCGCACCCGCTCAAGCGCCGCACACCGGCTACCAACGGATGCAGGCCGGGCATAGCCTGGTGCTGGTCGACACGGGCAAGCCGCCGCCGGAGGGCTTTGATGAGGCCGCGCACGCCGGCCCGCTATCGTTCGAGATGAGCCAAGGCCGCGAGCGGATTTTTGTCAATTGCGGCGGCTATCGCGGTGCGCATCGCGCGTGGCGCCAGGTCGCGCGATCGACTGCGGCGCATTCGGTGCTGGTGCTCGCCGATACCAACGCGGTCGAGATCGCCGATGACGGCGCGCTCGGCCGGGCGCCCGCGTCGATCCGCTGCGAGCGCGCGGAGGATGACGGCGCGCAATGGATCGCGGTCAGCCATGACGGCTATCGCCAGCGTTTCGGCCTGATCTATGGGCGCGAGCTGTATCTCGCGGCCGATGGCGATGATCTGCGCGGCGAGGACAAGCTGGTCGGACGCTCGGGTTTGGCCTTTGCCGTCCGTTTCCACCTCCATCCCGCCGTGGAGCCGCGCCTCGTCGACGATGGCGCCGCCGTGCTGTTGCGTCTGCCGAGCGGGCTTGTCTGGCGGATGCGTGCGACCGGGGCGGAGATCAGCCTCACCGAAAGCATCTATCTCGGCTCGGGCGAGCCGCGGAACACGCAGCAAATCGTGTTGAGCGGCACCACCGACGCCAACGGCGCCTCGGTGCGCTGGGCGCTCAGGCGCGAGGGTCGCGCGGGCGAGCTGTCGCCTTGATGTTTTTCCTTTCGCCTTGGCGGGACTTGATCCGGCCATCTACGTCTTTTTTCTTCTAAGCAGCGTCGCGGCTCATGGGGTCTTGGACGCTGCTCGTTTGCATCGGCCTGGCGACCTTCGCGGCGTCCTGTCTCGGGACGTGGGCGCTGATCGGCCTGCTGCGTCGCCGCGCCATGCTCGACCGGCCGAACGAGCGGTCGTCGCATGTCGTGCCGACACCGCGCGGCGGCGGGATCGCGGTCATCGGCGCGAGCGTCATTGCCTGGCTTGCGCTGGTGGCGCTCGGCACGTTGCCGCCGATAACGGCCGCCGTGGCGCTCGCCGCCGCGATCCTGGCGTTGGTGTCGTGGCTCGATGATCTGCGCGGGTTGTCGCCGGGCATCCGTCTGCTGGTGCAATTCGCTGCCGTCGCGGTCGGTCTTTGGGCGCTGCCGCCCGGCGCCATTTTTCAAGGCTGGCTGCCGCCGAGCGTCGACGTGATGGCCGGCGCGCTGCTCTGGGTGTGGTTCGTCAATCTGTTCAATTTTATGGACGGCATCGATGGCATCGCCGGGAGCGAGGCCGCCGCGATCGGAATTGGCATCGTGTTGGTCGCCCTCCTCGGCATCTGGACATACGAGGCCAATAACCCTTTGGCCGAATATGTCAGCGCTGCGAGTAATTTCGCGATGGCGCTGATCGCGATCACCATCGCGGCTGCTTCGCTCGGCTTTCTGGTGTGGAACTGGGCGCCGGCGAAAATCTTTCTCGGCGATGTCGGCAGCGTGCCGCTCGGTTATCTGTTGGGATTTCTGCTGCTGGAATTGGCGCGGCGCGGCGAATGGCAGGCGGCGCTGATCCTGCCGGCATATTTCCTCGCCGACGCCAGCCTCACCTTGCTGCGCCGGCTCTTACGCGGCGAAAGAATCTGGCAGGCGCATCGCGAGCACTTCTATCAGCGCGCCGTCCAGCAGGGGCTGTCGCACGCGGCGGTCGTGCGGCGCGTCATTGCCGCCGATATCGTGCTGGTCGCCTGCGCCTGGGCGGCGGCGCGCGGGTGGGGATTCGCCAGTCTCGCCGTCGCGGCGGCTGTGGTTCTAACGCTGCTCGTCGGGCTAGGCCGCACACGGCGTTAAGTCCCCGCGATGCGCTTGCCGGGCGGCACGGCGCGGCTTATACCGGCCTTGTCTTTTCTCGGAGATTGGCCGCCATGAGTTCTGCGCGTCCGGTGCGCCGGGCGCTGATTTCGGTCAGCGACAAGGCAGGGGTGATCCCCTTCGCGCGCTCTCTTGTCCAGCGCGGCGTTGCGCTCGTGTCGACTGGCGGAACCGCGAAGACATTGGCCGATGCCGGCCTCAAGGTGATCGAGGTCGCGGCGGTCACCCGCTTTCCCGAAATGCTCGACGGCAGGGTCAAGACGTTGCACCCGGCAATCCATGGCGGCCTTCTTGCGCGGCGCGATCGTGACGACCACCTGGCGGCGCTGGCCGAGCATGGCATCGGCGAGATCGACCTGCTCGTCTGCAACCTCTATCCCTTCGCCCAGACTGTCGGCTCCGGCGCGAACCGCGACGATTGCGTCGAGAACATCGATATCGGCGGCGTGGCGCTGATCCGCGCCGCGGCCAAGAACCACGAATTCGTCGCCGTGGTGACCGATCCCGGCGAATACGACACCGTGCTTGCCGAGCTCGAAGAGCAAGAAGGCGCGCTCGGCGACGCGCTGCGCCGCAGCCTCGCCGCCAAGGCTTTTGCCTTGACCGCCGCCTATGACGCGGCGATCGCCGGCTGGATGGCGAAGGAGGAGGGGATAGCGTTCCCCGAGCGCATCGCCTTTGCCGGCCGCCTCGCCGAGGTCACGCGTTACGGTGAGAACCCGCACCAGGCGGGCGCCGTCTATCGCGGCGATGACAAGCGCCCGGGAGTGGCGACCGCGCGGCTGTTGCAGGGCAAGGACATGTCCTACAACAACTTCGCCGACACCGACGCGGCGTTCGAGCTGGCGGCCGAGTTCCGCGAGCCGGCGGTGGTCATCGTCAAGCATGCCAACCCGTGCGGCGTCGCCAAGGCCGCCGATCTACTTACGGCGTGGGGGCGGGCGCTGGCCTGTGATCCAGTCAGCGCCTTTGGCGGGATTGTCGCGGTCAACCAGATGCTCGATGCTGCGACCGCCGAGGAAATCGCCAAGATCTTTGTCGAGGTCGTCATCGCGCCCGCGATCGATCCCGCGGCCGCCGCGGTGTTCGCGCGCAAAGGCAATCTTCGCTTGCTGATAACCGGCGGCATGCCCGATCCAGCGTCATCGGGCGTGACATTCCGCTCGCTGGCGGGCGGATTTCTGGTGCAAGGCCGGGACAATGTCGTGGCAACGCCAAGCGACTTGAAGACCGTCGCCAAACGCGCCCCGAGCGAAGCCGAGATCGCCGACCTGATCTTCGCCGACACCGTCGCCAAGCACGTCAAATCAAACGCCATCGTCTTCGCCAAAGACGGCGCCACGATCGGCATCGGTGCCGGTCAGCCGAGCCGGGTCGACAGCTCGAAGATCGCGGTCGCCAAGGCCGCCAACATGCAGCAAGCGGCCGGGCTGGCCCAGTCGCCGGTCAAGGGCGCGGTGATGGCGTCAGACGCGTTCTTCCCGTTCGCCGACGGGCTCGAGGTCGGCATCGATGCCGGGATCACCGCGGTGATCCAGCCCGGCGGTTCGCGCCGCGACGAGGAAGTCATCGCCGCCGCCGACAAAGCCGGCATCGCGATGGTGTTTACCGGTCTGCGGCATTTCCGGCACTAGCCGGCCGCTACGCCGCCCTTTTCCTTTGTCATTCCCGCGAAAGCGGGAACCCATGAACACATCTTTTGCCAAGCTGGCCCCGGCCGCGTTCATGGGTTCCGGGTTCAACCCTTTGGGCCGGCCCGGAATGACACTCAGGGCGACTTGAATGAATTGACGTACGCGGTGAGCGCGTCGAGCTGCTCCTGAGTGAGCTTGATCGGCACCATGCCCTGTGTATGGCGCAGCGCGTGCTCAAGCTTGTGTGAGTCCCAATCCTTTTCGCCGGCGATCGAGTGGAACGAGACCGCGTCGCCGCCGAACAGGTGGCAGGTCGCGCAGATCTTGTCGGAAATCTCCTTACCCGGCTCGATTGCCTGATCGGCGGCCGGCGAGCATTTCGTGCCGCCGGGATGGGCCGCCGCCCAGCGCTTGCACTCCCGGCCATAGACGAGCGCCAAGTAGCGCTTGACCTGCAGGTCGCGGCTCTCGGGATACCGGCTCAGGTCGTTGATCGCGCTGTGCAACGCCTGCTGCTCGTTGGGGGTCAGCTCTGTGAGCGCCGCGCTTTGCTCGGTGAGGCCGAGCATCTTCTGCAGGTATTGGTAGTCGTCTTGCGTGAGCCCGTCGGCGCAGGCCGCGCGCGTCAAGGTCAACATCGCGAGCGCGATGGCGAATGCGATCTTCATGCGCGGAAATCTCACGTTATGTTGTCGAGCGGCCAGATCGGCCGGCGGACCTGGTCAAACAGCTCGGGCGTATAATCCGGCTTGCACAGCGCGCCGGTATCGACGAGCACCACCTCACGCGCGATCGGCTCGAAGGCGGCGCGAAAATGCTGCATCGACTTGACCGCGACGGTCGGATAGCGGATCGGGTCGACGCCGAGCGATGTGAACTGGCCGAGATCGGTCGCTTGACCGTTGTTGCTGATCACGATGATGTCGATGCCGCCAACGCGAAAGAGCATCGACGGCCCGTAATTCCGTTCGACACCGCCACCCATCGGGCCGTACGCGATGAACCTGCCGTTGGTGAGAGAGACGATTTCGCCGGTCAGGGTCAACGGTCCGCCGCCCATCTGCGGGTCGGTCTTGCCGCCGATGGTCAGGGTCGCTGTCGCGCCCACCCCGGCGCGGATACCGTCCTGCACGGCCTCAGGGTCACAGATCGCATGGAACGCGACCCCCTCGACCCCGGCCTCCACCAGGCCCTTGAGGAACGCCGTGGCGTCGCCATACCCGCCGCCGCCGGGATTATCGGTGAAATCGGCGATGACGAGCGGCTCGTCGCCTTTCTGGCCCTCGCGGGCGCGGGCGACGGCTTGAGGAACGCTCAGCATATGGACGGTCGAGTAGTCGCGCGTCTCCCAGGCATGGTCCATGAATGTCTCGGCGATCTCCTGCGGCGGCGGACCGGTGCCGACCCCGCCAAGCTCGTCGAACGTCACCGTCACCGACGGCCCGACATCGCGGATATTGGCGAGCGGGAAGCCGGCGCAGATGCTGACAGCGAGAGCTTCGCCCGCCTTTTCCAGCGTCTCGCCGCGGGCGATCAGCTCGGCCATCGGGCCCTTTTGCGTGCGGCCCCAGTCGAGCCCATGCAGCATCGGCCGCCGCGCGATGATCGTCTTGGGCTTGATCTTGCCGTCCATCGCGCCTTCGAGCAGCTCGGCGCCCTGCCAGGCGCGCTCATACATGTCGATATGCGGGTAGGTGCGAAACGCGATCAGCGCGCTCGCATTATCGGCCATCTTCTCGGTGACGTTGGCGTGCAGGTCGAGCGTGACGACGACCGGCACATCCTGGCCGAGGATGCGCCGCAGCCGTTCGAGCAGCTCGCCTTCGCCGTCTTCGTGGCTCTCGGTGACCATCGCTCCATGCAAATGGAACAGCACGCCATCGATCGGCCCTTGCCGCTTGGCGGCGTTGAGGATCATCCCGCCGATCGTCTCGAACGCCTCGTTGGTCACGACCCCTGACGGGTTGGCGTTGGCCGAGACGGGGTGGATCAGCGTCCAGCCGTATTTGTCCGCCGCCTCGAACGTCGCGCCGAGCGCCGAGCGGGTGCCGCGAAATACCGCGGGGATTTCGTTCTCGGTGTGGAAGTCGCGGCGGCGCCACAACGCCAAGTCGGTCTTGACGATCGAGAAAGTGTTGGTCTCGTGCATAAAGCGACCGGTCAGCACGCGTTTCACCGGCTCGGCCTTTCTGTTGCCGCCGCGTGTATAGCACGGCCGGCGGGGCGGGCGGCACGCTCCACGGACGCGCGGCGGGCCTGCGCCGAGTAGATGGGATTATCGAAGCATTCTCTCAATTAACCCTATTCTCTTGGAACTGATGGGTTTTCCGAGGCGTGCATCATTCTAGGTTCATAGGGGACCGCTTTAGGGGGCCGCATCATGCTCCTCGGCGAACTGCTGGTTTCGCAAGGTCTCGCGAGCGAGCAAGACATCAGGCTTGCTTTGTCGCGACAGGAACGGCTCGGCGGACGGATCGGTGAAAATCTGATCGCGCTGGGCATTATCGATCGAGAGACGATCAAGGCCGCGCTGGACGCCCAATATGAGCAGGCAAAGGCGATCCTCGCTCGCGAGGATATGCTTCGGCGTACGACGCAGCGGTTTGGCGTCGACCATCCGCAAACCGATCGCCAGCGTTGCGTGCTGGCTTTTGCGCTGATCGCCGGCTGGCGCCCCGGGGAGGCGCTCGAAGTGGCGCAGCGAGCCTTGGCCGGCCACGAAAAGGCGCTCGGCACCGAGCATCATTGGACCATCGACGCCGAGCAGGCGGTCGCCAACGCACGCGCCGCGCTGGCGCCTAAGCCCGAAAACCCCGTCGTCTCACCACGCAAGCGCCCAGCCGCCGCGGCGCGGGTCGGAGCCGGCGAGCAGCATCCCGTCAGGCTGGCGACGAATGATCTCGACGCTGCACGGCCCGTCGAGGTCGCCGACCGTGTCGACCGGGTGTCCGCGCTTGGCAAGGTCACGTCGCGTTTCTTCAAGAAACCGGCGCTCGATCGTCAGCACGTCGGGTCCTTCATGCGGGTAATTGGCGTATTGGCCGGGCGCCATTGAGGTCCAGCGCGGCATCTCCGCCGCCTGTTGCGGGTCCAGCCCGAAATCCATCATCGCGGTGCCGATCTGGAAATTGACCTGCACCTGGTTGTCGGCGCCGGGCGTGCCGAACACGCCCCATAATTTGCCGTCCTTCAGCACCAGCGGCGGGTTCATCGTGTGACGCACGCGCCGGCCGGGGCGCAGGTAGTTCGGATGCGCCGGGTCGAGGTGCCAGTAGGCCATGCGGTTGTTGAGCAGGATGCCGGTGTCGCCGGCCGTCACACCCGAACCAAAGCCGCTGTTGATGCTCTGGATGCCGGAGACCGCGTTGCCGTCGCCGTCTGCGGTACAGAAATAGGTTGTGTCGCCGGCCGCGTCGGCCAGCGACCGGGTGGGCGCGGCGCGCGCCTTGTCAATGCGCGCCGCGAGCCGGCCGCAATACTCGGCCGACAGCAGCTCATCGAATGGTGGCCGAAGCGTGCGCGGGTCGCTGCCCCAGCGCTCGCGATCGGCGAAGGCGAGTTTCTTTGCTTCGACCATCGTGTGCACCAGCTCGGCCGAACCGAGCCCCATCGACCCGACGTCGAAATGCTCGAGGATTTTCAGCTCCTGCAGCACGACAAACCCGGTCGAATTGGGCGGCGCCTGCAGCACCCGGTAGCCGCGATAATCGACCGCCAGCGGCTCCTGCGTCTCGGCCGCGAATTCCGCGAGGTCGGCCTCGGCGACGAGCGTGCCGCATTCCGGCAGCGCCTTGCCGAGCCGGCGGGCGAGGGCGCCGCGATAGAGGCAATCGGCGCCCTCCGCGGCGATCTCCTCGATCGTCCGGGCCAGCTCGGGCTGGGTGATCGTCGTCCCGACCGTGGGCGCCTCGCCGTCGCGCAGGAAGACCGCCGCGCTGCGCCGGTCGGCGCGCAAGACCGTCGCGAAATCGCCGGCGAAGTGTCGGTAATGCGGCGTCGCGCCAAAGCCTTCGCGCGCGAGACGGATCGCCTCGGCGCAGAGCTGCGCCCAAGGCAGCGTGCCGTATTCCGCGTGCATCATCCCGAGCCCGGCGAGCATGCCCGGCACCGACACCGAAATCGGGCCGGTGCGCGGGATGCCGGCGGCGTAGCGTTCCGGGGTCGCGGCGCGCGGCGCGGGGCCAGTCCGTTGAACACGACCGACTTGCCACGCTTGGCGTCGAACACGTGGTAGAACGCGTCGCCGCCAAGCCCTGACATCATCGGTTCGACCACCGCCAGCGCGAGCGCTGTCGCGACGGCCGCGTCGACCGCGTTGCCGCCAGCGCGCAACGCCATCAGTCCGGCCTGTGCCGCGAGCGGATGGTTGGCCGCGGCGGCGCCCCGTCTCCCGACGATCAGCGCGCGATAACAGCGTGGGCCTTCGATCATGGTCTTCCTCGGTGACAAAGGGATCAGGAACAGGCCGCGATATACTGGTCGGGCAGATGATGGCGAACGCGCGGCGGCAACATTTCGATGGTGAGGTTCGCGAGGTCTCCCCGCATTCCGGGCGGCGGATTTCCGGTTAAGCCGTCCTTCACGGAGCGCAGCCGAATGGCGACGGCGCTCGCGGTCACGAGCGGGTGCTCGAAGGTTGTCTTCAGCTGGTTGGCGATGCCCTTTGCGAATGCCGGCAGGTCGATGCCGATCGGTCCCTGCGGCTCGGTAAACTTGCCGCCAGGCGGGGCAGGCACGAAGTGGCCGACATGCCGGAACCCGAGAGGGCTGCTCGGCGCGACCGTCGGAACGATGTCGTTACCGTGGACAAGACGGAAGGTTCGCGCGCCCAAACCGCTCTGGTTATACGGCTCGGTGAAATCGCGGCGGCCGGGACGCGGCATGCCAAAGGTGTAGACCGCGCTGACGTCTCG
>Ga0210398_10001308_pt1 | contig 25995 bp, 17 predicted proteins | sample IncBWC4OmetaG_FD_161047 | JGI IMG/M metagenome (GOLD analysis project Ga0210398, IMG submission 161047) | Forest soil microbial communities from Barre Woods Harvard Forest LTER site, Petersham, Massachusetts, United States - Inc-BW-C-4-O | ecosystem: Environmental > Terrestrial > Soil >... | reverse complement strand
GAGCACTTGATGTTCCTGGCCGCCGCGGTGCTCATGTGGTGGCCATTCCTGAGCCCTTTGCCGGAGCTGCCCCGGCTCGCATACCCCGGGCAGATGCTCTATTGCTTCCTCCTGAGCATTCCCATGTCGATCGTCGCGATCTACATCACGATGGCCGAACATGTCCTCTATCCGGCGTACGAAGCGGCGCCGAGGGTCTGGGGACTGAGCCCGCTCGACGATCAAAAGTTGGGTGGTCTCATTATGTGGATCCCCGGCGGGATCGTGTTCTACATCATCATGAGCATCGTGTTCTTCAAATGGGCGCAACGCGGCGAGGATCACGCGGCGGCCGCCCAGGTCGGCTGGCGGCCCAGCTGATCGGCGTCGCGGTACTGACCGCGGCGTGCGCGGAGTCGGGCGCCGTGGCGCGGTATGCCCGCGACGCGTGCCGGCTCGCCCCGGACAGCGCGGTCGTGTTCAAGGGGGTCCGCGACTACATCACGAGCGCGGCCGATCCCACGCCGCAACGCTTCCTGTACGTCCCGGGCACCGACACCACGCCGCCCGACGCCGCCATCCTGGCGCTGCAGGACAAAGGGCCGACGTACATGTATGCCGCCTCGGGCCCCCAGCAGGCGATCGTGAAGACCAAGCTCACGTCGGTCGGCGACTTCGCGTCGCTCCTCGTCGCGTATCACGGGTTCAAGCGGACCGACGCGGAGCACGCGACGATCCGTCTCAGCGGCACGTACATCAGCGGCAAAGCGGACGGGCATACGGTGCCGCCAACGGATTACCCGCTCGCGTGCGACAGCTCCGGATGGCATGGTCCGCGGGCGACCGTCAAGTTGGTCGGGCCACCAGTCCCACCGAGTGGCAAGCCCTAAGGAGCGGCTCGTCTCGCTGGACGTGTTCCGGGGGATCACCGTTGCCGGCATGCTGCTGGTGAACGATCCGGGAAGCTGGGGGCATATCTATCCACCACTCGAGCACGCGGCGTGGAACGGGTGGACACCCACGGATCTGGTCTTTCCCTTCTTTCTGTTCATCGTCGGGATTACCACCCACTTGTCGGCCACTGCCCGGCGGGCTCGCGGTGCCACTGACACTGAGCTCACGCGACAGATCCTGCGACGCGGTGCGCTGATTTTTCTGTTCGGGCTTTTGGTGAATTGGCTGCCGTTCTATACCTGGAGCGGCGACTTTCCCTCGTTCGGGGCGCGGATCGTCGACCGCCTGTACCATGTTCGCATCATGGGCGTGTTGCAGCGCATTGGGCTGGCGTACGTCGCCGGGGCGCTCATCGCGCTTCGTGCGAATACGCGCACGATGATTGTCGTGATCGCCGTCATTCTCTTCGGGTACTGGGGAGTTATGGCCACGGGACCACTGGAGCCCGCGGCAGCAACCGTTGCGGCGAGCGTCGATCGCGCGTGGCTCGATTGGGGGGCCCTCGGCAATCACATCTGGGCTCAGAGTGAGACATGGGACCCCGAGGGTCCGCTATCGACTATCCCGGCCGTCGCGACCGTACTGATTGGTGTCCTGGCTGGGCGATGGATTGGTGGGGGGCGGCTCCTTTCGGACAGACTTAATGGGCTGTTTGCGGCCGGCGCCATGGGGATGTGCGCCGGACTCGTCTGGAACTGGGTGTTCCCGATCAACAAGAATCTCTGGACCAGCTCGTACGTAGTATTCACGGCTGGGATGGCGGCCGTGACGCTGGCGGTATGCATCTGGCTGATTGAGAATGAGAACGTCCGTTGGTGGACGCCACCCTTCCTGGCGTTCGGGATGAACCCGATCGTCGCGTTCGTCGGTTCGGCCGCAATGGAACGACTGATCTATTCGGTGATTACTCTCAACGTCGGCGGGAAAACCGTGTCGCTCGAGACCGCGTTGTACAACGCGACCCTCGGCGCCTGGCTCCCACCGCAGTTGGCTTCGCTTACCTTCGCCGTGTGTTTCGTCCTGCTCTGGCTGGGCGTCCTCACGGTGTTATATCGTCGCCAGATTTTCCTGAAGATTTGATGCTCTCTCGTCTGTTTCTGCTCGCGCTGACGCTCGCGCCGCTCCGCCCGCCGCACCGGCATCGACGGAGCGTGTCCGCCGCCGTGCCGGCCGTCCGCTACGACGCCCCCCGCTCGGGCGCCGCACTGGCCGGCGACCTCGCCAGTCAGCTGTCGAGCCGTGTCAGAAGCGGCCACTGGGGCGTAATCGTCGTCTCGCTCACCCGCGGCGACACCCTCTACGAGGTGAACGCGGATCAGCCGCTCCAGCCCGCGTCGACGATGAAGCTCTTCACGTCGGCGCTCGCATTGGAGCGTTTTGGGCCCGAGTTCCAGTTCAGCACCGACGTCCTGCGCGACGGCCCCGTCGACTCCGCCGGCACGCTCCACGGCAATCTCATCCTGCGCGGCGATGGCGACCCGTCGCTGTCGAATCGCTTCCTCCGCGGCGAGCCGGACGCGCCAATGCAACTGCTGGCGCGTTACATCAAGGCCGCGGGCATTAAACGCATCGACGGCGACATCATCGGCGACGCGACCGCGTTCGTCGATCAGCCCGTCCCACTCGGCTGGAAACCGCGCTGGTTGACCGCCGGGTACGCGCCACGCATCTCGGCGCTGTCGCTCAACGACAACCTCGCATGGGTCGCTGTCTCGCCCGGCGCTCCTGACCGCGCGGCCGTCGGGCTCCTTCCCTCATCGAGCGCGATCCCGATTGCCAATACGGTCAAGACCGTCGAAGGGAGCTACGGGACACACGTGGTCGTGCTGGCGCGCGCCGATGGCGGCGTCGATGCGCGCGGATGGATCGGGTCGCGGGCGCCGACGCATACGGTGGAATTGGTCATCGAAGATCCGGCGTTGTTCACCACCGGGGCGCTGCGCGACGCACTGGCGTCGCAAGGCGTCGGTATCCAGGGTTCCGTGCGACTCGGGCAGACAACGGCTGGTGCGATCGGCGTGGCGTCGTTGCCGTCGCCTCCGTTGGCCCGGATCATCGCCGCCATGAATCGGGAGAGCATCAACTGCTACGCCGAGCTCCTATTCCGCGACGCCGTGCGGGGGCCGGAGCGAAAAGAATCGGGGTCCGCGGATCTCGGGGCCGCCATGCTCAGGGATTTCCTGAACGAGAAAGTCGATGCCCCGCGCGACGCCGTGACGGTGACCGATGGCAGCGGGCTCTCGACGCTCGATCGCATTACGCCTCGGGCCATGGTCGATCTCCTGGCATATGCGCACAAAGCACCGTGGGCGCCGGCGTTTCACGCATCGCTGCCCGTCGCTGGCGAATCGGAGCTGTTGAGAAATCGAATGCGATTCACGCCGGCCCAGGGCAACCTGCACGCCAAGACCGGCACCACCAACGACGTGATCTCCCTCGGCGGCTACGTCACCGCGATGGACGGCGAAGTGCTCGCGTTCAGCTTCATCTACAACGGCTACGACCGGTGGAACGCGAAGTCGACCATCGACGGCATGGGCGCGACGCTCGCGTCGTTCATCCGCCCGTAGGCGCGCAGCCGATCGGCTGCGTGCTGACGACGAAGTTGTCGATGTAGCGATCTTCGCTCCGCGGCGCGCCCTTGTTCCAGTAATTTTCCAGCATCACGACATTGAAACCGTAGGCGGTGAAGTCGCCGACCCAGTTCATCCGCGTGTCCTGGGCCTGGAGTGCGCCGTTGATGTAGAGCTGCATGACGCCGTTCGAGCGATGCGGGTCGTTCAGCTTCGCGTGCACCTCGATGCAGTACCAGGGGCCGATGTGGGTCGAGTCGAACAACGCGAGCGTCGAGCCCCGGGCGCCGAGCCAGCGCATGTGCGCGAAGTCGTTGTAGCCGACCGCGATCACGTTGCCTCTGGTGTCGGTGCCCGAGGCGGGATCGATGTAGAGCTGGTTCGCGCCTGCCGTCCCGTCCTTGCCGCTCCAGACATGGGCGAATGCGGCCTCCGAGAGGTCGGCCTTCGCCATCGACACCGCGCGCGTCAGCTTGTTGCCACCGCCGCCGACCCAGCCCGGGGCGTAGCGCACGTATAAGCGCCAATAGAGCTCGCGATACGTCGCGGTGCCCGCGTCGACCGGGCGCATGTGTGACGACGGCGTCTTACCGATCGCCAGGTGCAGATAGCCGAAGTCGGGGCCGCCGCCGGCGACGTAGTGCGCGTGCATCGCGGTCGAGCCGTTGATGCCGACGCCCGCTTCGCGGACGAAGTTGCCGCGGGCGCTGTCGTACTCGTAGTACGAGGCCATGCGGTTCGTCTCGAAGTCATCGCACCAGATCCAAGCCGCTCGAGGCGTCGCGCACTCCCGGCTGAGAACAGCGGCGACGATAGTCGTGACGAGACGATGATACACATGTTGTATACTGGGATCCATGAGTGCACCCGGCAAGATCGTCGGCGTTGGCGGCAACTTCCTCATGCTGCACTTCAACAAGCCGAAGATTACACGCGCGTTCCGGATCCCCATGCCTGGACCGAGGCTGTTCATCGCGCCGCGCATGTCCGATGCGACGCTGTCGCACTACTTCGCCCGACTGGAGAGCGAGATGATGCTCTTCATGTACGCCAAGATGCTGCACGAGACGGGGAAGTCCTCGAGGTACCCGGTGTTCTCCGCGGGCGGCGCCCAGGTTCAGCGCGTCAAGTCCACGCAGGTCAAGGACTCGCTGCCCGACTGGATGCCGGTCATCGATGACAAGCCCGCGTTCGCGTTGGCGCACCAGGCGCACTGCCAGCTGCTGGTGGATGCCCAGCCTCTCCAGGCGATGGTACCCGCCGAGGTCCAGCCGCTGGTGGAAGAGCAGTTCTCCAGCGTGAGCCTCGTCACCCGCATGCACAACTACGTGGACTCGGGGACGGACAAGTACCTGATCCCGAAGTTCGTGCACATGAACAACGCGCTCGGGTCGACCGAATCACCGCTGACCTACGAGCAGGTCGTCGCTGCCCTGCAGTACATGAACCGGGCCCAACATACGGCGCTCCTGCAGGTCCTGAAGCGGATCGAGGAAGCCTTGGTCAAGAAAGAGGGGAGCGAAGAAGAGTGGACGTGGCGGCGCGACATCGCCAAGCAAGTCTTGAAGCTCAACGAAGACGCTCCGCTCCCGGAAGGACTCACCCCGGGCGTCATCGCCGATACCCGCGACGCGTTTCACGCCGCCACGGTCAGCGCCGCCGGCGCCGCTTCGGATGCCGATTCGATTGCCCCGAGTGCTTCGAGTGCTTCGCGTGCTTCGAGTGGTGCTTCGGGCGCTCTCTTGTAGGCTCCCACGGCTCGGCCAGGAGGTCCTGCAGCTGGTCGAGCGTGTCGGCATGGACCGCGCTCTGCTGGCCCCGCAGTACCGTGAATCGCACCGGGCGATCGAGCGCCGGCACTTCGGCCTCGGTCAACGTCCGCGCGAGCTTCGCTGGCAGGCGTAAGCGCGCGATCCCCTTCGAGTCCTGGACATCGTACTCGATCGGCACGGACTGCCCACGGATCATCGTCTCGGACGGCAGGTGGTCATAGGCGTGCCGTGCGTCTGGACTGAGTACCGCGTTCAGGTCGATCGGCAACGGTGCCGAGCGGAACTCGGTGAACGAGCTCACCTGCGCGAGCGGCAGGCGATAGAGCGCGGCCAGATCTGCCTCGCTGAGACGCGGTGTGCGCCCGCCCGAGCGACGGTACGCGGCGCGGATCTCGTGGATCGCGGCGCTGTCACGACGAACCGCATGGTGGCGTGCCTCGCCTGACGCCAATGCGTCGGCGAGCGCGTCCCGCGCGGCGTCGGCGAGATCTGGTGGGAAGACGTCGATCGGCTCGGATTCGCGATCCAATTCAAAACCAAAATACTCGAGCCGGCGACGCACTTTGAGCACCCGGTCGTAGACGACTTCCGGAGCCAGCCGAAGGGCGTACCGGCGGATGACGTCCATCGGGATTTGCGTGCCTTCGATCGCGGCGCGAGAGACCCCGAAGCGGTCGGCAAAATACCGGATGGTCCCCGCGATCGCGCCCCAACTCCCGGCGACGCTGGACCGCGAGACGCGCGCCGACTGTCCGTCCGCGGTCTCCTCGTCGATCACGAGATCAAACGGCATGTAGCGCGCGATGAGATCGGCCAGCTTCTTGTACGTCGCGTCGCGGGCGAGCACGAGCTGGGATGGCAGCGGAAGGCCGACGCTCCGATAGATGCTGGCGACGGCGAGCGCCGCATCCTCGATCGCCTTGACGAGCACGCCGCGGCGTTCGGCCCACTCCTCGAGCTCCGGCGCGAACACGTGGCGTGGGAGGCCATACACCTCGCCTACGGATCCATGGAGGCGATAGGCCTCGGCGTAGACGTTATACGCCGTGAGATGGTCGCTGCCCGAGACGAGCAAGCCCGCAAGATCGCGCTCCTCGCGCGTCATCCGGTGCAGGGATTCGATTGCGCTCATCACGGCCACCACCGGCAACAAATCATCGTCGGCATTGACGATCAGCTCGGCCCATGGGCGATCGACGGGCATGGCCTCGATGGCGCGGCCATAGGCGGTCAGGTGGCCGTGCTCGACGATGCCGCGGCGTTCCAGCAAGGCGACGGCCCGCCGATATGCGGGGCGATCGAGTGGCACCGGGAGGTCGAGCTCATCGGCTCTCACTCCGAGCGCGGCACACGTGATCGCGACGCGCTCGGAGTCACCGGCCAGTTGGAACTCGGGCTCCTGTGGCACGAGCGAGCGGAAGTCGATGTCCCGATCCGACAGAATGAACACCCGGCCGCCCGCGACGCGACCGTGCACGCGGCCAGCCATCTGCAAAATCTCGTTCGCGCCGAGATGGAGACGCGTCAGGACATTGCGGCCGCGCTCGATCACGTTCGTGAATCGCGTGTCGTCAATGACGACCGTGTCCAGCCCGCGAACGTTGAGCGCGCTTTGTCCCGCCGCGGTCATGGCGAGAACGTAGGGCCGGACATCATCCGCTTCGAGAAATGGGCGAATGACCCGTATCGGCTCTCCGCCGTGATAATAGGCCGAGGTGATGCGTGGGAATCGGGTACCGACATCGGCGGCAACGGATTCGACCGCGGCACGCGTGGGCAGGAAGACGCCGACGCCGTGGCGGTCACGGGTGACATCTTTTAGGAACCGGTCATCGAGAAACTCGGTCGGCTCTTTTTGAACGACCGTGACCTTGGCCGCGCGAGACGGATCGAACACCGAGCTCTCGATCACTTCAGCCGAGCCCAAGTAGCGGGCGTAGAATCGCGGGTCGACCGTCGCCGACAGCCAGATGAACCGGCAACCCGCGCGGAGGCCGAGCGCCAGGCACAGCTCGAGCTCGGCCGAGGTCTGGTGGATCTCGTCGACGATCAGCGTGTCGGTGCGGAGGATGTCACCGGCCTGGAACCACCGGCGGGCAATGCCGGTGGTGACAATGATGACGTTCCACGTCGGCGTCTCGGGCGTTGCTTCGCGCTCGCGGTTGACGACTCCGACCTTGAGCGGAGAGCGCAGGATCGTCTCGGCGATCGGACGGATTGCGAGCGTCTTGCCGGTGCCGGTGCCGGCGACGATGCCGAACCCGCGACCTGACGCCGCCAGGCGACGGACATCATCGCCGTGCTGGCGTTCCAGGAATGTGTCCAGATGCAAGCCGACGGCGAGCTCGATCGTCTCGCACGCCGCGCGCGTCGGCGCGATGACAATGACGCGGCCGGTCGGCGGCTCTGCGGCAATGAACGCATCCCGGTCCGGCGGGAGGGACCGGTCAACCGGGGTGCGTGGGGGTGCTATTCGCGAAACGGTGATTCTGGGCTCTGCTGCGATTCAGTCGGAGTCGCGGGAGGCACGCGCGTCGCGGTCGGCCGGCCACCATCCTCGCCGAAGATCACGTGACCGTTGGCCGGATGCGTCTGGATAGCCTTGGCGCAGGACGTCGGCGCTGGCTGGCTGCTGGCTGGCACCTTGTCCAGCCACACGCGGCACATGCCCGGCGGCGGGCGTTCGGACGCTGGGATATCGGCGTTCCGCTGCTCCCACGGGCGAACCGGGGGATGCGGCACGCCCGTGCCCGTGTTTACTCGCGTGCCGACCGGCGGCTGGTCGACTTGCGGCCGAGCCTCGACCGTCGCAGGCGCGTGGGGGACCTCTTTCTGCGGAGCCGGTTTGACGACCTGTCGCTGCGGAGGCGGAGGCTGCCGGTGCGCCGGTGGCCGCGGTGGTGGGGGCGGCGGCGGGTTGTGCGTCGGATGCTGGCTCAACGCCGGATGGGCGCAGCTCGCCATCCCGACCGCTATGAAAAGAGCGGCCAGGAGGAAGCCCCAGACCCTCCCCCGGCGTGCAAACATGGATACGGGTACCCCGAAAGTTCCTGACGGTGCCAACTACTGAACTAGTCGTTACTGCCTACCTGAACGAATAGCCGTTAATGCGTCATCTATCGCCGTTAGCACGAATCCGGAAGCCTCGACCCGCTTTCGCGATTCGAGAGCCGGGGCGCTCGACGGCACCGCCAAGGTCCCCAGCGACCGGGCAACAGCTTCCCGGACAAAGAGATCCGGGTCGTCGAGGTCCGGCGACAGCTCCTTGGCGGCGCTGTCCTTGAGACTCGTCTCGCGACCGGACGCCACGAGCGTCTCGATCGCCGCCAGCCGGGCGAATCGCGACGCGGTCGGCACAACGAAACGTGAAGCCAACGTGAATGCGTCGGGTGAATGGGTGAGTGCCAGCGCTTGCAGCGCGGCCGACCGCTCGACGTCCGTCCAGGAATCCATGGTCAGCATCGAACGGATCATCGGCAGCGCGGCCGCGGTGTCGAGTCGGGCCAGCGCCACGAGCGCGGTCCCGCGGACGAACAGAGACGAATCGCCGCTCACGACTTCTTTGAGACTGACGATCACGTCTTGCCCCGACAATCCTGCCACGGCCATCGCCTTTGCTGCCGCGGACCGCACGCGAGAGTCGTGGTCGTGCAGCACGGCAACGAGACTCTTGGCGTCCGTCAGCTCGGCCGCGGCCGCCGCGCGCACGCCCCAATCAAGATCGTTTCGGGCTGCAATCGCGACGGCTGGATCTGCGTGCAAGAGTTTGACCGCTTCCAGCCGTCCGGCGACGTCGGTGTCGTGCTGCAACTGGTACGTGAGCATCGACGTCGAGCGCGGGAAATCGTAGACCTCGAGGAGCCAGTGGCCGACGTCCCAGCGATAGGCCTTCGGCGGGCCATCGACTGCGATGATACCGGTTGATTGGTCTCCGTGCACGTTCACGATGCCGTGTGTTACGCCGTGGTCCGTGAAGATGGCGACATCGACCGGTGCATCGAAGAAATCCGTGAGACTGTCGCGCGGCTGCACCTGGCGCGCGGTGAACGTCACTTGCTTGGCGACGGTGTCGTACGTGGCCGAGACGCGAAATGCGGGCATGCCGGCGTTGTAGACCCATTGCTTAAAGAACAAAGAGAAGTCGCGACCCGTGGATTGCTCGAAGGCGTGCTCGAGGTCTGGAGTCGTCACCTCGCCATAGGCGTGATCGACCGTGTACCTGTGCATCGCGGCCCAGAACACGGAGTCGCCGAGCTGGTGCCGGAGCATCTGTAAGACCGCGGCGCCCTTGGGGTAGATGACCGTGAACAGCTCCAGCGGGTCGTTGACCCAACGGTCATACACGAGCGGCCGCCGCGCCTCGCGGTCGAACTGGACGACCTGGCGGTTGCCGCCGAGGCGATCGCGTGTGCCTTCGTCGACGCCGTGCGCGATCTCGGTATAGTACTGCTCCATGAACGTCGCGAACCCTTCGGAGAGCCACGCGTCCGTCCACCACTGCATGGTGAGGTAGTCGCCGAACCATTCGTGGCCGAGCTCGTGCGCCATCAAGCCCGCGGCGTTTGCCTCCGGCTCGGCCCAGGCGGGATGGAGGATGCCATCATCGCTCTGCGTCGTGGCCGTGACGTTTTCCATGCCGCCGAAGATGAAATCGGGGGCGACGATCTGGTCGTATTTCGCCCATGGGAAGTCGACGCCCGTCTTCGTGGAAAAGAGCTCGACTGCACGGGGCGTCTCCCCGAATCCGCGCCAGGCTGCTTGAACCGAGTCGGGGTACGTCCAGTAACCGAGAGGCACCGTACGCCACTTGTCCTGGACGACGACGTAGTCGCCGGTGACGACCGTCATGAGATACGTTGACGCGGGGCGGTCGAGCGACCAATGCCACTCCGTCTCGCCGTCGACGTCGCGAGACCCCACCAGCCGCCCGTTCGACAACGCCTTCTCGCCATGCGGGGTACGAACAAAAAATTCCCACGTGGTCTTGTCGTTCAACTCGTCGTACGTCGGTATCCAGTAGCGCGTGTCCTCCATGTCGCCTTGCGTCCACACGACGTGGCGGCGGTCGATGAAGTACGCGCCCTTTTTGGGGTGCACGGATTCGTAGGCGACCGTGAACGTTGCCGGTACGCGCACGTGGACGGTCAGCGTGCGGCCATCGTACGTGTGCTGAAGCGCGGCGCCGGCGGCCGAGGTGACGCTCACGATCCGCATGTCGACGGCATCGAGTGGCACTTCGCGCACGTTCGAATGGCCCGCGAGAACGCCTATCGTCAGCGTCGTCGAGGCGACCACGGCGTGGCGGGGCCAGTCGAATCGTACATGTACGATCTGGTGCTTCAGATCATACGTCCGGAGTCGCTCGGCATGCGGCGTCCCCGGCGGCAGAGCGCCCCACGTAATCAGCGTATCACTCGGCGGCGGCGCTTGCGCGCCTGCCAGCCGAACCGCGAAGACTGAGGCAGCGAGGAGCGAAGCGAGGCGCACGCGCGGGTTAGTCGGCTGCGACGGTCCCGAAGTCGTACCCCGGCACAGAGATCCGCGGGATCTGCTGCGCGATGATGCGCTCGATCGTGCGGACCATCGCGATCTCGTCCGCCGACATGAACGTGTAGGCGTCGCCGGTGGCGGCGGCGCGGCCGGTCCGGCCAATGCGGTGCACATAGTCTTCCGGTTGCTGCGGCACGTCATAGTTGATGACGTGGGAGATACCGGAGATGTCGAGTCCGCGTTGGGCAATGTCGGTCGCGACCAGAACACGGACGCGGCCGCTCTTGAAGTCCTCGAGCGCCTTGGTGCGCTGCCCTTGCGACTTGTCCGCGTGCATGGCCACCGCGTTGACGTTTGCGCGCTCGAGGTGCCGGACCACGCGGTCCGCGCCGTGCTTGGTGCGGGTGAACACGAGCACCGAGTCCATCTCGGGCTTGTTCAACAGCTCGATGAGCAGAGCCGACTTCTTGTCCTTCGGCACGGGATAGACCGCATGGGTGACCGTGCTGGCCGCTTCCGAGCGCCGGCCGACCTGAACGACCAGCGGCTTGCGCAAGTATTTCCGCGCGAGCGCCTCGACCTCCGGCGGCATGGTCGCGCTGAAGAGCAGGGTCTGCCGATAGGGCGGGATCTGCGCGACGATCCGATTGATCTGCGGCGCGAATCCCATGTCGAGCATGCGATCGGCCTCGTCGAGCACCAGCACTTCGAGGTTCTCGAACGACACGTTGTGGCGCTCGAGGTGGTCGATCAGGCGGCCGGGAGTGGCCACGACGACGTCGACCCCGCGACGCAGGGCCTTCTCTTGCGGCTCGAGCCCGACGCCGCCGTAGACGGCGACGACCGAGAGCCCGCTGCCCTTGCTGTACTTCGTGAAGCTCTCATCGACCTGCGCGGCGAGCTCGCGCGTCGGCGTCAGGATCAGCACGCGCGTGCGGCGCGGGCCGTCGAGAAGGCGGTCGATAATGGGGAGCGTGAACGCGGCGGTCTTGCCGGTGCCGGTCTGGGCCAGGCCAATCAAGTCGCGCCCGCGGAGTGCGAGCGGTATGGCCTCTTGTTGAATCGGGGTTGGGTGCGTATACCCAGCTTCACGCACCGCGACGAGCACCTCGGGCTTGAGCCCGAGTTCATCAAACGCTACTTCAGTTTTTATCAAAATTCTTCGATTGCTATGAGTTATTTAAGTTTAAGCGACTAGGAACGATAGCACCAGGCTGTTTACCTCATCTGGGGCCTGTTCCTGCACATTATGCCCAGCCCCACGCACAACGTGGTACGTCGACTTGGGCTCGGCGTGGACCAGACGATCCCCGCCCGCGAGTATGACGAGCGTTCGCGTCGTTATGGCACTGGCGTCGGGCTCCCAGCTGAATGCGTGGAGCATGCGGACGGCCGCCATGGTCATCTCGGGGAACTGCGTCGGCGCCCAATACTCATCTACTTCTCGTGCGCTCAGGGCCGTTTTTCCCGCCCGCGAGAGCCAGAGGCCCGTCGCAATGGTCCACCTGAAGGTAAGATAGGGGATGACAGCCTCGAGCCATCGCGGCGAGATCGTCCTCGCGAGCGGCACGATGGGCACGCGTCCAATACTCACCGGCGCCAATAGCACCAGCGCGCTGACGCGATCCGGCGCGCGCACCGCCACTCGGCGCGCCACGACGGAGCCGAGCGAATGTGCGACGATCGCCGCGCGTTCGAGACCGAGTGCATCGAGGGTTGCGAGTACGACATCGGCCATGGCCTCCGCCGTGTAGTACTCGGTGCCGGATGGCTTGTCGGAGAGGCCATGACCGGGGAGATCCATGGCGAACGCGCGAATGCCACGCTCGGCGAGCACTGGCAGGTTGCGGCGCCAGACGAAGCACGAGCATCCCCAGCCGTGAATAAAGAGAGCTGGGACCGTGCCGGGGCCGAGCGCTTCGATGACTCGGACGTTGAGGGCCCCGCTGGCTCTCACGAATCGGGTCGAGTAGCCCGGCAGCCCTGCCGGGAACATCTCGGCCGGATCGAGCCGGCCGTGCAGCCGCGCCGTCAGATTAGCTCGATGGGGCGGCCGGATAGCCGGGCGATGAGCCCTAAGCGGAACGTGACGTCGGCCCATCGGTCCTCGCCCTCGGCCGTCTCCTCGACGAGCGGATAGCTCGCCCACGCGACCGGGTGCTCGGTCTTTGGACTCGCGAGACCCTTGTGCGGATGCCAGACGCCGTTGCGATCGCGGTCGTCGAGGAAGCGCTCGAACAAGCGCGACCAGTTGTCATTGCGCCGCAAGAATCCCAGGCGCGCGAGCAACTCCATCCACATCAGCGCGAACGGCACGTCGGCGTCGACGGCATTGCGATGGGGAAGCAGGTCGCCCAGGACGAAGTGAGGCTGCATCACGGGCATCGTGCCGACGAGCTGCGCGGACTCTTGTCGTGGCTGTGGCTGCGTCAAGAATTGGTAGAGACGCTCCACGTGCTCGTGATACTCGCTCCGAAATTGCGGCATGAACGCGAGCATCATGATCGCGTGCACCGAGGGCGGCGCCGCCTCTGGCGGGAGCACCTGGCGGTTGCCGACGCGCACCCATATGGGTCGCATGCCGTTCACGGGGAGCGACTTCAAATACGCGTTGATCCGCTCGATGATCCGGCGCGCGGCACCCCGGAGCCTCGGGTCGCCCTCATATCCCGCCTGCGCCAATGCAGCCGCCGCGGCCTCGCGCAGGATCGCTCTCCCCCTGCGGGCCATCTCCTCTTCCTCGGGGCTACCTGCGAACTCGAACAGAAAGGCCGGATCTTCGTCTTCGGCTAGCAGCCTGAACAATAAGCGCCGAACCTTGGCGAGCGGCGGAGATTCGCGATCCCAGCCGTACTCCACGAGCCGGCGGACCGCGTTGATCGTACCGATGCCATCAAATGCAGCGTTACGAGGCAACCCCAGCATTGTCGGACCCCACTCGCCGTCAGCGCGCTGGCTCAACGCGAGCCGCACCGCCGGGAGATGGGCGTACGGGAGTGCGGAGATTGGATCGCTTATCGCCCCGGGGAGTCGCGCAACTTCTGCTATGGCGCGATACTGAATGGGTGGTGCGCCATGGTCCAGCAGCCAGCTGAGCGGGAATTTGACGGGTGGGGCCGGGGCCCCCGCCGCGCTGGGCGGCGTCGGAGCGGGCTGGAGCGGCACGGTCACGCGTAACGTTAGGCACCTTTGACGCAAATCGCTAGACGCCGCGAGCAATTCCGGCTCGAAGGCAAAGTTCTGTTTCTCGTCGATGATGCAGCGCTTATGGCGCGGCAGCTGGCCGGCGAGGAGCTCGAGGCGCCCGGACCGCTGCGGGACGACATCTCGACCGATGAGATCACGCCCGCGTCCATCTGCTATTACCACGATAAGACCCTGGGGGAGTTCGCCTACCTCGGGCTCCGGGCGGGCGGACAGTTCCCCGTGACCCGTGGCGCGGTCGCCCGAGGCGGATTTGCGGCGTCCGTCGCCGGACGACGGCGAGGCAAGGGCTCATCTCGGGAAGCATCCCCATACGCTGAGTTGGCCGCCGGCATTCGCGTCGTGTTTGCCGAGAGCTTCGAGCGCATCTATCGCGAGAACTGCGAGAATCTCGGCCTCTTGACCTCGACGGATTTTACACTGCTCGCCCGGCTGCGCCGGGGTGAGACCGTGCACATCGCCGAGTTCACGCGGCACGTCGATGCGATCAGCCGCGACATCATCGAGTCCGGCGGACTTGGCTACTTCAATCTGAAGCCCAAGACTCTGGCCGAGAAGATCATCGATCGGCACTGGGTGCGTGAGGGGTTCGTTCGCGCGGATCTCCGGTTCAGCCATGAGTATGTCACGCCGATGGCGGCGAGCATCTTCTATGAGCACTTCGGAAGAGACGCGAGAGTAAAAGACCCCCAGAGCGTTCTGTGTTTCCGCGATCATCTGACCTTTCTCGCCGAAACGAACATCGCGCCGGATCTGCTCGACGTGGCGTTGGCGTTGGAAAAGACGCAGCGAGAGTTTGCCGCCGAGCAGGGCATCCGACTCCATGGCGAGGTTCCGCGTGGCGGGTCTGAGGCGATCTGCCACAGCAAAATTCTCGAAGACTATGCCCTGCCCGGCCAGATCATCGTCGGGTCCGATTCTCATACGTCGCACGCTGGCGCGCTGGGCTGCCTGGCGTTCGGCATCGGGACGACCGCGGTCGCCAATGCCTGGTACACCGGCGACGTCCGCGTCATCGTGCCTCCCATCGTCCGCGTGCTGATCTCTGGGCGTCCGCCGGCAAACGTCACGGCGAAGGACGCGATGCTGGAGTTGCTGCGGCATCCGTTCGTGCGGTCCGGCGGCGCGATCGGAGCCATTGTCGAGTATGCCGGCGACGCGGTCGCCTCATGGTCCGTCGAGAGCCGAGCAACGCTCACCAACATGGCGGCCGAAGTAGGCGCGTTCTCGGGCATTGTCGCCCCGGACGACGTTACGCGCGACTTTCTCGTCACTCGGCGCGCGGCGGGGATTCCGGCGTTCGATGATCTCGCCTCGGACCCGAATGCGACGTACGCGACGACTATCGAAATCGACGCCGGTGCGTTGAGGCCGATGGTCGCGCTACCGGGCGATCCAGGGAATGGCCGTCGCGTCGACGAGGTCGGCGATGTGGCGATCGACATCGCGTACGCCGGCTCGTGCACCGCGGGCAAGCGCGACGACATGGACATGTACGCGCGCGTCCTTGCTGGCCGCACCGTGGCGCCAGGTGTGCGATGTTATATCCAATGTGGCTCACAGAGTGTCTACGCGTACTGTGTCGAGCAGGGTTATGATCGCGTGTTCGCCGACGCGGGCGCGACACTCATCGCGCCCTCGTGCGGCGCGTGCATCAATGCGGGCCCGGGCGTATCGCGCCGGGCCGACGAGGTGACCATCTCGGCCATCAACCGCAACTTCCCGGGGCGGTCGGGACCGGGCCAGCTCTATTTGGCGTCACCGTACACTGTCGCCGCCTCGGCGATCGCCGGCCGCATTGTCGCCGCCGAGATCGCATGAGAGGCGAGTTTGTCGATGTCGGAGGCGCACGGCTGTACTACTACGCGGCCGGGACGCGAGGCGCGGGCGAGCCGCTGGTGCTCATCCACGGGTGTCTCACGTCCTCGCACCTGTGGTCATGCGTGGTCCCGTGCTTGCCGGAGGGGCACCGCACGGTCGTCGTCGACCTGCTGGGACACGGGCGAAGCGATCCGCCTTCCGGACAGCCGCTCACGGCTCGGGCGCACGCCAAACGGCTCGTGCGGCTACTCGATGCGTTGTGCATCGACCGCGCGTGCCTCGTTGGCCATGGGTTCGGCGCCACCGTCGCCAATCTGGTCGCCACTGACGATTCCGCGCGGGCCTCGCGATTGTGCTTCGTGAATGCCACGCTCCGCGCGGGCCGATCATGGTCGTTGCTCAAGGGCGCCCGATACGTTCCGACGCCGCTGCTCTTGAGCGCCGTGCGGTCGCGCATTCGTCGCGGGTACGTCGACGCCGAGAGAGCGAATCGATCGCTCGAGCATTTCCTGCGACCCTTCGCCACGCCAGAGGGACATACGGTCCTCGGTGCACAGTTGGCGGCGCTGCCCGGCGACGAAAATCTCGCTGCTTGCCTGACGAAGCCGACGGCGCTGGTCGCGGGGGAGAATGATCCGTTCGAGTCAGTCGCAACGGCGCGGGCGGTGCAGGCGCTCAATCCCAGCGCGACGCTGGACGTGCTGTCCGATGCGCACTACTCGCCCGAGGAATCGCCTGAGCGCGTAGCGCGCGTGATTACCGACCTCTTGGCCCGATGACCAATCCCCGGCTCGACACGTTTAGACGCATGATCGCGAAGGATCCCGCGAATCTCCTCGCGCATTACGGCCTGGCGAATGAGGCGCTCAAAGAAGGCCTGTGGGACGAGGCCCGAGCGCACCTCGAGACGTACCTCGGCGGGTACGACGACGAGGGCAATGGCTACGGGCGGCTCGCCGCGGCGCTCGAATCGCTCGGGCGCACCGACGAGGCGCGAGTGGCGCTGCGCAAAGGCATCGAGTCCGCGCAGCGGTTTGGGCACGCCGGGATGGCCGCTGAGCTGGAGGAACGCCTCGACTCGTTGTAATCGCCCAGGGCATCGGTCGAGTACCGGCTCCCCGGGTTCCACAGAATCCAAGACTCGACGCCGTTGTCGTAGCCGGCCTTGATCTGGTCGCGGACCTGGGCCGCTCCGTAGTGCGGCGGCCCTAGCGTGAAGTCCTGATACCACGGTCGCACGACGACCGGGTGCGGCAGCGCCGCCGAGCGGCGTTTGGCGTCCTTCAGCGTGTGATCGATCACTGCGTACGGGTGCGCGTTCGGCACGGAGAAACCGTAGGTGCCCGGCGCGTAGTGCGACGGGTAGCTCATCGGCAATACGACGTCGACCTGGTCGGCGAACATCTCCCAGCGCTGGCCGATGCCCATATCCGTGGTGTCCGTGGCCGTGAGGCCGAAGACATCGGCAGTGATCGGTACGCTCAGCGGCGCGAGGAGGGTATGTACCCGGCCGAGTTGTTCGCGAATGACTTGGGCGCGAAGACGGCCGTTGGCGAGGGGGAACGCGGCCTCGCGCATCAAGTGCTTGTCGTCGGGGAATCTGACGTAATCGAATTGGATCTCGCTGAACCCGAGGTCGACGGCTTCGCGCGCGAGATCGGCTGCGTATTCCCAGACCGGCCATTGGTGCGCGTCGAGCCACGCGCGACCTTGTTTGTCCCGCCACGCCCGACTCGTGTCGGCCCGAGAGCGGATCGCCCACTCCGGGTGCGCCTCGGCCAACAGCGGATCTTTCGCGACGACGATCCGGGCGATCGGATAAATGCCGTGCGTGCGCATGGTATCGAGCACCGCGCGGACGTGTGCCGCGGTCATCGGGCGCATCGTGTCCGCCCCAATCGCATGGGCGAGCGCCACGCGGCTCCGGTACAGCACGAATCCACGATCGTCCTTCACGTCGATGACGAGCGCGTTGATTTCGCTGTGCTCGGCGACTCCGATCAGCTCCCACATCTTCTTGCCGAGTGCCGCCCAGCGGTTCACGTACAGGCCGCGCACGATCGGCGGCGTCGCGACGAGCGGCGCCTTCGGCACGATGACGCTGACCTGTAGCGCGAAAATAAGGGGAACCAGCACCGCTTAAATCGCCTTCAGCTCCTGCGCAACGTTGAGGACGTTGCCGATTTCGCGGGAGAGCGCCCGAGCCTCCTGGGTCGCGCTGGTGACGTCGTCGATCGCCGACTGGACGCCGGCCGAGCGGAGCTTGAGGAGGTCGAAGCGAATGTTCTGCAGAACGAGCCCCGCGTTCTCGAACTGCGCATAGAGCGCGGCCCGGCGGTCGGCGAGGTCACCGAGCGTCGCGCGCTGCCGCTTGAGCAGCGTCAGCTTGCGTTCGCGCTCAGGCGACTCAGGCTCAGTCTCGCAGTCAGCGATGCGTTTGTCGAGCGCCGGCAGTGCGTCCGGTTGGACGTCACCGTCCAGGCGTTGGAGCGCGGTGGCCAGCGACGCGATGCGCTCGACGAGATTGCCGACCGTCTGGACGACGTCGGGCAAGAGCGCGCGATCGGCGGGGCCGAGTTTATCGACGATCTCTTTTACGGCGATACGGTCCTTGACCGCACGCAACACCATCTGACCGTGCGGACCGAAAAGCACGTCGTGCGGGACGAGCGCCGCCGCCTCCTTCGAGACGACGTCGACGGGGACAGCCCCAGTCTGGCCCGGCAACGGCGAGGGAGGCGCTGTCATGACTGGCCGCGAGCGGCCAGAGCGCTGATCGCGGCGCTCGGACCGCCGCTCCTCGCGCGCAGCCCGGCGCGAGGACTCGAGCTCGGGATCGACCGGCTCGGGCGCGGGGCGCGGTATCGGCGCCCGCCCCGATCGCGGCGCGGGGGGGACGAGCGCGTACGGCACCGCGTCCGGCGTCGAAAGCCGCGTCTGCCGCGCTTTCTCCCGGAGCTCGGCCCGCTTGTTCTTGTCGAATATCGCCTTGGTGCCGTCGATGGCCTCGGCTGCCACGTCGAAGAACAACCGGTCGCGTGGCTGCTTGAACACGTCGTGCCAGTCGAATCCGTCCGCCCAGAGTTTCGCGTACCAGTACGCCATCAGCACAGACCAGAACGCGGTGATCCCGAAGAGGTTGGAGTCGCTCACGATCGCCAGGACGATGATCACCGCATTGATGATCGTATACGTCTTCAGGCGGCGCCTGAACTTATTCACCGGCGCCGCCGACCAACGGGCGAGCTCCTCCTGAGTGAAAGCGCTCACATACGCCGGCGACGGTGCGGGCATAGCGACCGGCGCCTGAAATGGCGCGGGCGTCGGCGGTGCGGGGAACGACGGTTGGGCGGCGCTTGGGGCGCTGGCCCGCGACGGCATCGGATCGGCGACCGGCGCGCCATCGAGAGCGGCCACCAACGCGGTGGCATCGGCGAAGCGGTCCTGCGGCGCCTTCGCCAAGAGCTTCATGATGACGCGAGCGAGCTGCTCGGGCACATCCGCGCGACGATCACGGAGCGGGACTGGCGCTTCCGAGATCTGCTTGACGAGAAGCGCCGGGGTGCTGGACCCGGTAAACGGCGGCGCGCCGGACAGCATTTGATAGCCGACGACGCCGAGCGCGTAGAGATCGCTCCGGCCGTCGATGGCGCGATCGCCCGCGCACTGCTCGGGCGACATGTACGCCGGGGTGCCGATGGCGACGCCGGTCGCCGTGAGACGGGTGCCGGTTGTCTCGTCGACGGCGCGCGCGATACCGAAGTCGGTGACGAGCGCCCTGCCGTCGCCGGCGTCCAGCAGAATGTTGTCAGGCTTGATATCGCGGTGGATGACGCCGCGGGCGTGGGCGAAAGCGAGCGCCTGAGCGACTTCCTTGAGGACGCGCTTGGTGGGCTCGGCCGCCATGGGTCCCGATGCGCGGAGCTTCGCGCCGAGGTTGTCGCCGTCCACGAAGGCCATGACGAAGTACACGAGGCCGTCGCGCTCGTCGACCGTATAGATGGGGACGATGTTCGGGTGCGACAGCTGGGCAGCTGTTTCCGCTTCCTGGAGGAACCGCGTCCGGATCTCGGTCCGGTATGCCAGCTCTGGCGGGAGGAGCTTAACCGCCACCACGCGTTTCAGGCGAACATCTTTCGCGCGGTACACGATACCCATGCCACCGCGCCCAACCTCGCGCTCGACGACGTACGCCGGGGCAAGGACATTGGCGACACGGGCTTGCAGTTCCTGGTCGGCGGATTCTGAAGTGTTTGGTGGCACAGCCTTCCTAGTGTAGCACCAATGCGTACTGCCCGAAAGGAGACGCGCTCAGCCGTGTCAAGGTAAGGAGCGCGAACCAGTCACGACGGCAGGGGGTAAGTGGGGAAAGTGTCACGAAGGCGGGGGCGTGTTGCGGATCGCGCCGGGTTGGCGTAACTCGGATAGCACCGATTGTGCGGATGGTAAGCCGATCGCCGCTCCGCGGCGCGTCGATGCGGCAAAGGACGCCGCTCGACTGGTCGGTTAAGAAGCTCGGCTGCGCCGAGCAGGCTTTTAGAGTAGGGGTACTTCAATGGCACAACGTCAGACACTCCCCGTTCTGCCTCTCCGCGGAACGGTGATCTTTCCCGGCCTGACCCAGCCGATCGCGGCGGGACGACCGGGCACGCTGCGCGCGATCGAGGCGGCCCTCAAGGGCGACCGACTCGTGTTCGCGGTCGCGCAGCGCGATAACACCGACGAGCCGGCACCAGAGATTCTGTATACGATGGGCGTCATCGCGCGCATCGGACAGATTCAGCGCGGGCTCGGGGGCGTGCAACTGCTCTTGCAGGGAGAGCAGCGAGCGACCGCCCTCCAATACCAAACCATCGACAATTATCTCGCCGCGGTCGTGATCCCGGTCGAGGAAATGACGCCGATCAATGAGCACGACGCGGCGTTCGAGGCCCTGCATAAGGAAATTCGGGAGCGGGCCGCCGAGCTCGGCGAGCGTCGGGGGCTGCCCGAAGAGGTCGTCCATCAAGTGCTGGACTCGGTCACCGAGCCGGGCAAGTTCGCCGACTTGGTCGCGGGCTATATCGAGCTGAGTGTCGCCGAGAAACAGGGTTTGCTCGAAACGCTGAGCGTCGAAGAGCGCCTCCGCCGCGTGCTCGTGGCCGTGCAGCGGCAGATCGGGCTGCTCGAGGCGCAGGAAGAGATCAAGTCGCAAGTCCAGGAGGAGCTGGGCGAGCGTCAGCGCGAGATGTATCTGCGCGAGCAGATGAAAGCGATCCAAAAGGAGCTCGGCGACGACGACTCTGCACGCGAGATCAATGATCTCCGGGATAAGCTGAACAAGCTGGAGCTGCCGAAAGAGGCGCGGGCCGAGGTCGAGCGCGAGCTCGGTCGCTTGGAGCGGGCGGGACGCGAGTCCATGGAAGCGCAGGTGATCCGGACGTATCTGGAATGGATCGCTGAGCTGCCGTGGAATACGCGGTCGGACGACAAGCTGGAGCTCGGGCGGGCCGAGTCGGTGCTAGACGAGGACCACTACGGGCTCAAGGACGTGAAGGATCGCGTCTTGGAGTTCTTGGCGGTGCGTCAACTGCGTGCGCAGCAACTCGCGGACGAAGTCGAGACCACCGGCGAGGTCCCCGCGGCCAAGCTCAAGGCGCGGAAAGAGGACGCGACGCCGGCGCTCAAGTCGGGTGACGACGAGGATCGTCGGATCTCCGACTCGAAAGAGGCGAAGGCGCGCGCGATGGCCAAGGGGCCGATCCTTTTGTTCGTCGGTCCGCCAGGCGTTGGCAAGACCTCGATCGCGAAATCGATCGCCCGGTCGCTCGGCCGCGAGTACGTTCGGGTGTCCCTCGGCGGCACGCGAGACGAGGCTGACATTCGTGGCCACCGCCGCACCTACGTCGGCGCGATGCCCGGCCGGATCATCCAGGGGATGAAGCAGGCGGGCACGAAGAACCCTGTGTTCTTGCTCGACGAGGTCGACAAGCTGGGAACGTCCTATCAGGGCGATCCAGCGTCGGCGCTGCTCGAGGTGCTCGATCCGGCTCAGAACGACACGTTCACGGATCACTATCTCGGCATCCCGTTCGACCTGAGCGAGGTGTTGTTCATCGCGACGGCGAACTTCATCCAGAACATCCCCGGCCCGCTGCTCGACCGTATGGAAGTCGTCGACTTCGCGGGGTACACCGAGAGAGAGAAGGCGGAGATCGCCAAGAAGTACTTGATTCCGAGACAGCTCGAGGAGTCGGGGCTCAACGCCGGTGGGCGTACGGTCAAGTTCGATGACGAGGCCGTGATGCGCATCGTCTCCGAGTACACCCGGGAAGCCGGGGTCCGGCAGCTCGAGCGGCAGATCGGTGCGGTGGCTCGCAAGATCGCGCGCCGGTTGGCCAGCGGAGGCACGGATGATCTGCAGATCACCGCGGACGACGTGCGCGAGCTCCTCGGCCGTCCACGCGTTCATCCGGAGCGGGCGAACGAGCAGAACGAAGTGGGCGTCGCCACGGGGATGTTCTATACCCCGATGGGTGGTGACATCATGTTCGTCGAAGCCGCGATACGTCGGTTGGGCTCGGCGCCGCGGACCGACGATGAGAAGGTTCAGGTCAGCGGCGGCGGGAATGTCTCGTTGATCCTGACGGGGCAGCTCGGCGACGTGATGAAGGAGTCGGCTCGGGCCGCGCTCACGTATGCGGCAACGCATGCGTCGCGATTGCAGATTCCCGAGGAGCGGCTCGGCTCGATGGAGGTCCACGTCCACGTGCCCGCGGGTGCCATTCCGAAGGACGGACCGTCGGCCGGAGTTACCATGGCGACGGCACTGGTCAGTGCGATGTCTGGAAGACCGGTAAGAAGGGATGTCGCGATGACTGGTGAGATCACGCTGCGTGGGCGCGTGTTGCCGATCGGTGGGTTGAAGGAGAAAGTGTTGGGCGCCCATCGCGCCGGCATTGGCGTCATCGTCCTGCCGAAGGCGAACGAGGCGGATATGGAGGACATCCCGGAGGAAGTCCGGAATGTGCTCACGTTCTATCCGGTCGAGACGCTCGACGAGGTCTTCGCAGTCGCGTTGCTGCCGGCGACCAAGCCGGTCAGCACGCGGAAGACCGAGATGGAGGAAGCCGAAGAGGAAGCCGCTATCGCTGGCTGATTGCTCCGGCATCAGGGTCTGAGAGGCGCTTCGCGGCGGTCGCGGGGCGCTTCTCATTTTTTATTGGATCGGCCCGCCACTGAAAATGCTGGTAATGTCGAATCGCAGCGCCTGTGGCTCTGTGCCGGGTAGGAAGTACTCGGTGTACCGCTGGTCAGGCGGCGTTGTCGAATCGGCGAGCGTGCCGGTGCGACGGTCCAACTCGGCGGTAATCAACGTCGCCGGCGGTGTCCACGCGCCCGGCTGATGCCCGGCGCCGGCGGCGTAGTACTGAGCCATGAGGTGCGCCCAGATCGGCGCGGCGAGCGAACCGCCCGCGGCGCCGGCGGCGATCGGGCGCGGATGGTCGAACCCGAGCCACACGCCCGTGACGAGATCCGGCGTCATGCCGATGAACCATACGTCGGTGTCGTCGTTCGTCGTGCCGGTCTTGCCCGCCGCCGGGAGCGTGGCGCCGATCAGCTTGCGCACGCCCATGGCCGTGCCGCGATCGATGACATCCCGCATCATGTCCCGCACGATGTAGGCGACGTTCGAGTCGAGCGCGGGCACCGTGGGGCCGCCCTGGCCAGCCCACACGAGGTGACCGGAGCGGTCGTCGACGTGCAGGATCGTACGCGGCTGGATCGCCGTGCCGCCGTTCGCGAACGGCGCATAGGCCGTGACGAGCTCGATCGGACGGACTTCTGAGGCGCCGATCGCGGAAGCCGGATACGGGGCGATGGGCGTCGTGATTCCTAAGCGCTGCGCGAGCGCGATGACCGTGTCGATGCCCACGGCGAGTCCTAACTGTACGGCTATCGTGTTGCGCGAGCGGGCGAGCGCCTCTCTCAGGGTCAAAGGGCCGAGAAACTGGTGGTCCGAGTCCTCGGGCTTGTAAGTGGTTCCGTCATCGAGCGGGATCGCTATCGCCGTGTCATAGACGATCGTGTTCGCCGCGATGCTGTCGGCGATGGCGGCGGCGTAGACAACGGGCTTGAATGCCGATCCCGGCTGGCGGAGGGCCGAGAGTGCGCGGTCGTACGGAGAGTCTTGATAATCGCGGCCACCGACCAGCGCACGCACCTCGCCAGTTGCGGGGTCGATCGAGATCAAGAGACCCTGCAAATAGTCTTTCGATGCGCCGCCGTATGTCGGATTCGCATAGCCAGGCCGACCTTCGACTGCCTTTGCGCCATCGCGGACCGCGGTGATCGCGGCCCGCTGGAGGGTCGCGTCGAGGGTCGTGTACAGTCGATAGCCGCCGCTGTCGACGGGAATGCCCGCGTGCTCGGCGTCCGCGCGAACGGCATCGACGAAGTACGGAGCCAACCCGTGGACCTCGGGACTCACAATCAACGGATCCCGCTTCGCTCGATCCGCCACCGCGCGGGAGACGAGGTCCTGATCCGCCATCAGGCGGAGAACCAGGTCGCGGCGGGCCGTTGCACGGTCCGGGTGGCGGATGGGGTCGTAGTACGGCGGGCTGCGTGGGAGGGCAGCGAGGGTGGCGGCCTGCGAGAGCGTCAGGTGTGCGGCGTCCGTACCGAAGTAGTGGCGAGCGGCCGCGTCGATCCCGTACCAGCCGTGCCCGAGCTCGATCTGGTTGAGGTACGCTTCCAGGATCTGCTTTTTCGAGTAGTGGCGCTCCATCTCGCGGGCAGCGTCCTGCTCGCGGAGCTTGCGGTCGATGCTCTTGTCGCGCCGGCTGACGACGTCGGGGTGCATGTTCCCGACGAGCTGCATGGTAATCGTGCTGCCGCCGCGGGCGTGGCCCTTGAGCGCGTCTTTCAGGACGCCGAAAATGCCGGCGACATCTACGCCGTCGTGGTGGTAGAATCGGCGATCCTCGACGGCGATGAACGCCTCGGGCACATACGCCGGGAGCGAACCAAGTGGCACGCTCGTACGGATTTGGCGCCCCAGCTCGCCAATCACCGTCCCGTCCTTGGCGTAGACCACCGACGACTGCGGTGCGTCGATGATCTGCCAGGGCTGCGACGGGGGTTGTGCTAGGAGCCAGAGTGCGCAGATCAAGTGCATATTTAGAGTATGCCGCCGTATCTCAACGTCGCCATCGGACAGATCTCGCCCCGCAAAGCTGACTACGCGCTCAATCTCCAGCAACTTGGGGCGCTGTTCGAGCGCGTCGACCGGATGACGCCGCGCCCGCAAGTCTTGCACCTGCCGGAGACGGCACTCACCGGGTACTTCCTCGAAGGTGGCACCGAAGAGGTCGCGCTGACGGCCGGCACCCTCGCCGCCGACCTCCAGCGCATCTACACCGCCGCGGCGTCGGCGTTGCCGTTGGACGTCGTCCTTGGATTCTACGAGCGGTGGCAAGGCATTCTGTACAACAGCGCGATGTACGTCACGCTGGGTCCCAACGGGCCGACCATTCGCCATGTGCATCGCAAAACGTTCTTGCCCACGTACGGGCTATTTGATGAGGAGCGATTTGTCGAGCGGGGTCACGATATTCGCGCGTTCGACACCCCATGGGGTCGGGCGGGAATACTGGTTTGCGAGGACCTCTGGCACGGCCTTCCGGCGACGATCGAGGCGCTCGATGGTGCGCAGATTCTCTTCGTTCCCTCCGCGGCGCCGGCCCGCGGGATCTGGCCGCGCGACGACGGGGTGCCGGGACCAGCCACGGTGTCGCGATGGGAGCGGCTGGTGCGCGGGACGGCCGAGGAGCATGGCATTTATGTCCTCTACACGAACCTCGTCGGCATGGAGGGCGGGAAGGCGTTCATCGGCGACTCGCTCATCGTTGGTCCGGCGGGCGATGTCCGTGCGCGGGCGCCATTGTTTCAACCGGCGCTGATCACGCAGACGATCGACCTGGCGGACATCGGCCGCGCGCGGGCCGATACGCCACTGCTCGCGGATCTGCGCACTGCCCTTCCCTATTTGCGCGATGCATTGACGCGCGTGGGCGGGTCACGGGCGGCCGTGTCATACGATCCAGCGGCAACAGAATCGCAGGGCGACGTGTGTCGGCCCAGCGGCGGGCCGCCACCACTGGCGATCGATGCGGCGCTCGTCGAGCGGTGGCTCACGACGTTTATACGTGAGGAACTCG
>Ga0210398_10001307_pt1 | contig 26002 bp, 19 predicted proteins | sample IncBWC4OmetaG_FD_161047 | JGI IMG/M metagenome (GOLD analysis project Ga0210398, IMG submission 161047) | Forest soil microbial communities from Barre Woods Harvard Forest LTER site, Petersham, Massachusetts, United States - Inc-BW-C-4-O | ecosystem: Environmental > Terrestrial > Soil >... | reverse complement strand
CGCTCGATGGCGTAGCGGATCGCGCGCGAGAGCACGTTGCCGTTCAGGTCGATCTTGGTGACGTAATCCTGCGCGCCCTCCTGGACCATCTTGAGGGCCAGCGCCTCGTCTCCCAGGCCCGTCAGCACGATAATGGGGACCGTGGGGGCCTGTTCCTTGGCCTTGCTGAACGTTTCGCGGCCCTTGCTGTCCGGCAGCGCCAGGTCCAATAGAAGGGCGTCCACGCCTCCGGCGCTGAGCCGGCGAAGCGCCGTCGCCAGCCGGTCCGTGATTTCCAAATCGAATTTCTCGCCGATTGCTTCGTTCAGGGACTCCCGGATCAGACGGGCGTCTCCCGGATTGTCCTCGACCAGCAACACGGTATGGCGCAGGGCATCTAAATTTTGTGATTCGGAAGCTTGACGATCGCCAGCCAAAAGTCCTCCAGGGATTTAACCACCTTTACGAATTGCTCCAAGTCCACTGGCTTCGTCACGTAGCAGTTGGCGTGCAGGTTGTAGGTCTTGATGATGTCTTCCTCCGCCTTGGAAGTCGTGAGGATCACCACGGGAATGCGCTTGAAGTCGGTATCGTCCTTGATTTTTTCAAGAACCTCTCGCCCATCCATGACCGGAAGATTGAGGTCCAGCAGGATCAGGTCCGGGCGCGGCACACCCTGATACTTTCCGACCTTGTGGAGACAGTTCAGGGCCTCCTGGCCGTTATTGGCCACCATCAGGTTATTGTGCACCTTGCTGCCTTTCAGCACCTCTTGTGTGAGACGCACGTCTCCCGCGTTGTCTTCGACAAGCAGGATGTCAATTGGCGTAGGCTGCGACGTGAAGTTCATTGGATTCTCTCCCTTCCGCTGCTTTCCCCGCTGAAGCCATGGTGAAGCTGAAGGTCGTTCCCGTGCCGGCGGTGGGCTCGACCCAAATGCGGCCACCGTGCCGTTCGACGATCTTCTTGCAAATCGCCAGGCCGATTCCCGTGCCGGGATACTCGATTTTTGTATGCAAGCGTTGGAAGATCACGAAAATCCGGTCGGCGTGCTCCTGGGCAATACCGATACCGTTGTCACGGATCGAGAATTTCCAGTTGTTCCCCATGTCGTGGGCCGAAACATGGATCTGCGGCGGGGCCTCACCGTGAAACTTTATGGCATTCGTCAGCAGATTCTGGAAAAGCTGGGCAAGCTGCAGCCAGTCGGCCTGGACCATGGGGAGCGGATCGTGAGTGATCGTGGCATGGTTCTCCTCGATGGCGAACCTGAGACTTTCCAAAACTTTCAGAAAAACTCCTTCACTGTCGGTAGGCGCCAGCGGCTTGCCCTGCGTCCCCACCCTCGAGTAGTTCAGCAGGTCTGAGATGAGGGTCTGCATTCTGGTTGCGCCGTCGACGGCGAAGTTGATGAAGTCGCGCGCGTCGTCGTCCAGCTGGCCGGCGTATCGCTTGGCCAGCAGTTGCGTGAAGCTGGCCACCATGCGCAACGGCTCTTGCAGGTCGTGCGAAGCCACGTACGCAAATTGCTGCAGCTCGCTGTTGGAGCGCGCCAGGTCCTTCGCCTGCGTGGCCAGCTCCGCGGTGCGTTCTTCCACGCGCCGTTCCAAGTCCGCGTTGAGCTTCAAGACTGTTTCTTCAGCGTGCCGGCGTTGTTTCAATTCCTGCGCGATCACAAGGCCGGCGGCCAGACAAAAGATGACGGCGATCGTATTTCCCGCAACGATGAGAATTCTTGTATCTCTCGAGCTGCTGTTGGCCGCCAGGACGCGCAGCGCCAGCAAGCGGTCCTCTTCGTCCTTCATGATCCCCAGCTTGTTTCGGATCTGGTCCACCAGCTCCTTGCCCATGCCCAATTGCGGCGGATCAGCTGCGGCCGCGAGCCCCTCTCGCGAACGGAGGTCAATCATGAATTCGGCGCGCTGCAACCTCTTGGCGATCAGGGGCTCCAACAGGTCCAGCGATTTCTGTTGAACCGGATTGTCAGCGGTCAATGTTCGGACCTTCTTCATGTTTTGCGCCACCTGACCAACGGCTGCCGCATAGGGACTCAAAAGGGATTTCTCCCCGGTGAGGATGTACCCGCGCACACCGCTCTCGACGTCCAGAAGATTGGTTAGAACATCGTCGAGAGTTTCCAGCACCTCGTGTGTGTGCATCACCCATTGCCTGTCCTCTTCGCCTTTCAAAATGCTCCGATACGCAAGGGAGCCGACCAGAACGAGTACGACAAGCGCGCTTCCAAAACCCGCTGTAAGCTTATGTTTGAACGTCATCGAACTTGCCTGGATCAGCCATCACGGCAGCCCTGGAAAGCAAATTGAGAGCCGGGCCTGGAAATCTGGAAGGGGAACTTGATCTTCGCTCCACGCAACCCTTGCGTCCACTCGAAAGGAACGAAGTTTGCATTCAAGTGTCTGAACCAGCACATAATTAGAAATCTCTTATTTTACGAAAGTGTTTCTGCCGCCGCACACTCCGCAAGGGAACCCGCGGCGGCGGGAGTGAATGGTGTAGAATGTTTTTTTTGCGCTTCAGGCCCTGTAGCCTGCCGCCCACAGAGGACCTATGGCTCAATCCATCCAAACCATCGGCATCGCCAACGGGGGAGGGGATTGCCCCGGGCTGAACGCCGTCATACGCGGGGCAGTGCGCGGCGCGATCATGGGGCACGGCTGGAAAGTGATCGGCATCAACGACGGCTTTGACGGGCTGATTTGGACCGAGCGCACCATGCCGCTGACGGTGGAATCCATCGCCGGCATCTTGCCGCGCGGCGGCACCATTCTCGGCACCACCAATCGCGGGAATCCGTTCCATTACATGGTCGAGGAAGACGGAAAGAAGGTCGAGCGCGATTTCTCGCTGAAATGTTGCGAGAACGTGCAGAAGCTGGGCATCGACGCCGTGATCGCCATCGGCGGCGACGGCACTTTGACCATCGCGCGCGACCTTTGCCAGCTGGGAATCCCCATGGTCGGCGTGCCCAAGACCATCGACAACGACTTGTCCGCGACGGAAGTCACCTTCGGCTTTGACACCGCGCTGCACGTCGCCACCGACGCCATCGACCGCCTGCACACCACGGCGGAGTCGCACGGCCGCGTGATGGTCATCGAGGTGATGGGCCGCGACGCGGGATGGATCGCGCTGCACTCGGGCATTGCCGGCGGCGCCGACGTGATCCTCCTACCTGAAATTCCCTTCACCATCGAGACTGTTTGCGAGCGCCTGCGCGAGCGCACCGCCTCGGGCAGGAAATTCTCTCTCGTAGTGGTGGCGGAGGGCGCGAAGCTGCCCGCGCGCGACCCCTTCGGAGATCCCTTCCCTGAGCCGCGCCCCGGCCAGGTGGGCATCCTGATCGGCGAGGCCATTCACAAGTCGTTGAAGCAGGACGTGCGCGTCACCGTGCTCGGCCACATCCAGCGCGGCGGCTCGCCCAGCCCGTTTGACCGCATCCTGGCCACGCGTTTCGGCGTCGAGGCGGTGGAACTGGTCGCGCGCGGCGAGTTCGGCCGCATGGTTTGCTTGCGCGCCGGCGAAATTGAATCGGTCACGCTGGACCAAGCGGTCGGCGAAACGAGGCTCGTCGACGCCAGGGGCAGCATGGTTCGCACGGCGCGCGCCGTGGGCATCACTTTCGGAGACCAATAGATGATTTCGCGGATCGTGCGCAGCTGGGTTTTCGTTCCCGCCCTTCTGATTTTCGCTGCGTTGATTTACTGGAGGGTTCATCAGGGCTCGCCGAAAGCCCTTTCGATCGGCTTCGTCGGCGAACGCGATGTGATCCTGTGGAACACCCTGGCGCAGGTGCGCGAATCGGTGGGCGAAGCGCACTACGGCGACCGCGTTGAAGTGCTGCGCACCGAAGGCCCCGCCGTGCAGGTGCGCACCGCATCGGGCGCTCTCGGCTGGATTCGGGATTCCCGGCAAGTCATGGATTCCGATCTGTGGGATAAGAGCGCCGCCCTGCTCGACCGCGCCCGCACCCTTCCCGTCCAGGCCCGCGGACGCACCAAAACCGTCAGCAATTTGCGCGTCGCCCCGGGCCGCGACGGCCAGCGCGTCTTCCAGCTGGCGCGCGGCACGCGCGTGCTGATTCTGGAGCGCGCCGTGGCCGACGCCCCGCAGGGGCCCGAGGAAAATTCCCAGGCGCAAGGCGACAAATCCTCCGCCGCGGACGACGACAAACCGAAGCAGGAAGATTGGCTGCTGGTCCTGCGCGCCATCGATTCGCAAACCACAGCCGATACGGGCCCCTCCGCCGCGTCCATGGAAGCGAAGCGCGCCACCGGCGACGCCGTGAGCGCCGGGCCCGTCGCCTCCCAATCCAGCCTGCTCGCCGTCGGCGGGCTGGCGGGCCCGGTGGCGGGCTGGGTGCTGGCGCGATTTGTGGAGATGGATTTGCCGGGGCCGGTGAAAGATTTGGCGGGCACCGCCGATATGCGCGTGATTGCCTGGTTCGAATTGAATCGCGTTCCCGACGGCTCCGGCGGTGACGCGCCGCAATATCTGGCCGCCGGCTCACGCGGCAGCGAAGGCAGCGCCTGCGACTTCACCATGCTGCGCGTCTACACCTGGGGCAGGGTGCGCAAGCGCTATGAAACCGCCTACGTGGAGAGCGATCTCTGCGGCCGCCTGCCCATCCGCGTCTCCAATGGAGAAAAGGGCCCGGAATTCCAATTCCCCGATGTGGATGATGGCGGCGCGGATCGCAAGTACGTGATGGTGCAGACGGCAGTACGCCGCGTGAGAGACGCCGCCGCTCGGCCCTCCCACCGCAAGTGAATTCATTGGCCGGGTCGCGCGCGCGGCGGCCAGAGACACTCCCGAATTCTTTGTGAACACTCTCCCATCTTGCCAAAAAGCCCGCGGCGATCCGCGTGCTAAGATCGGAACCGGAAGGCTCACTCGATCCCTGAATCCAAATTTTCCGCATGGCCATTCTGAATTCCGCAACGACGCGATGGCGATTGCCGCAGGCTGCGCTTGCCACCGTATTTTTTCTCGTCTCGTGCGGAAACCGCGCGACGCCGGCGGCGAAACCGCAGGCTCCTCCTCCCTTCGAATTCCTCGGCTCCTGGGGTGACAAGGGCGATGGCCCCGGCCAGCTCGATGCGCCGGTCTCCTTCTCCGCCGACGATCTGGGCAATGTTTTCTTCGCCGACCCCGGCGACGGCTTCGTCCACAAATTTGAAGGCAACGGCACGCCCCTGCTCTCTTTTCAGGAGCCCGGCGTGCGCCACGCCTCGGGCATCGCCGTGGACGCCGGCGGCGCCATCTATGTGGCCAGCGCCCAGATGGGCACGATCCTCGTCTTTTTCCCGGACGGGACGTTTTTTCAATCCTGGCGCGGCGCTCCTCAGCGGCATTTTTCCGGGCCGGTGGCATTCGGCATCGACGAGGAAGGCACTCTGTATTTCCCTGACTTTGCAAATTCCCGCGTCTTGAAGATCAACAAGCACGGCCACGTGGTGAAATCCTGGCCCGCCCCGCAGAAAGCGGCTTCACCGGACGAGCGCCCCGCCTGGGTTTTCGCCGAGCCGGACGATTTGATTTTCGTGGCCTATCCCAGTACCGGGCGCATCGAGAAATTTACTGCCGACGGCGCCGCTCTCACTTCCTGGCCCGCGGCAAGCACTCCGGCGGCCGCGTCCAATCCCATCAGCGGCTTCACAGCCACCAGCCAGTTTGTCCTCACCATGGCGGCTTCCTCCGGCGAGATTCGCGTCTGGACCACGGACGGACAGCACCAGCTGGACGCCGACCTTTCGCCCAACCTCGGCCAGATCGCCGCGCCGCAACTGGCCGTCACCGCGCGAGGCGAGCTTTTGGTCTTCGATCCTTCCGCTCCGAAGGTGTATCGTTTTCGCATGCACCTGGAAACGAAGGAGCCTCATGACCCTGCTGCTAACGGAAGCTGACGTTCGTTCCCTGCTGACAATGCCCATCGCGCTGGAAGTGGTGGAGGATTCCCTGCGCCGGCAGGGAAACGGGGAGCTGGTTCTGCAACCGCGCCGTCGCATCAAATTGCCGGACAACGCCCTGCTGCACTACATGGCGGCGGGCGATTCGTCGCGCGGCTACATCGGCATGAAGATCTACACGGTGACGCGCGGCGGCGCTCGTTTCGTCGTGCCGCTCTTCCGCTCAACCACCGGCGAAATGGCCGCCCTGATCGAAGCCGACGCGCTCGGCCAGATTCGCACCGGTGCGGCCACCGGCGTCGCTACTAAATATCTCGCGAATCCGGGCGCGCGCGCCGCAGCCATCATCGGCACGGGCTATCAGGCCAGGACGCAGCTCGAAGCCGTCGCCTCCGTGCGCCGCCTCGAGCGCGTGCGCGCCTTTGGGCGCGATCCGCAGCGCCGCGAAAACTTTTGCCGTGAGATGAGCGCACGGATCGGCGTCGCCGTGGAGCCGGCCGGCTCCGGCGAAGAGCCTGTAAAGGGCGCGGACATCGTCATCACCGCGACTTCCGCGACAGAGGTCGTGCTCACGGGCGCGCAGGTCGCCCCGGGCATGCACATCAACGCCATGGGCGCCAACTGGCCGCAGAAGCGCGAGCTTGACGCGACAGCAGTCGCCCGCGCGCAAAAAATTGTCGTGGATTCCATCGAGCAATCCAAAATGGAAGCGGGCGATCTTATTCAGGCGTTCGGTGAAGACCAGTCGCGCTGGAATGCGGTGCGCGAGCTCGCCCAAATCGTCGCTGGCAAAGAGCCCGGCCGGACCAGCCCCGATCAAATCACTTTATTTAAATCAAACGGCATCGCCACCTGGGATCTGGCCGCCGCGGTCCGCGTCTACGAAATGGCCGTCGCGCGCGGCATGGGCAAACAGATTCCGCTGTGGGAAACCGCAGGGGGTGCATAGAACATCGCACGCGCAAAAATCGGCGAAATAGCTTGCCCCAGAGCCTCTGCTAGAATGGCGCGCGACAGGAGAGGAACCGGATGCAATTTTTCGATCGATTGAAACCGCTGGGGCTGCTGATTCTGCGCGCGGCGCTGGGCGCCAGCTTCATCTACCACGGCTATCCCAAGCTGAGCGATCCCGCGCATGCCTTGCGGCAATTCGCCGGCTACGGTTTTCCTCCCTATTTCGCCTACATTTTCGGAATCCTGGAAGTCTTCGGCGGCGCGTGCCTGATCGCCGGGTTGTTCACCCGCGGCATCGCGCTGTTGCTGGCCATCGAAGTGGGGCTGGTCTTTGTCCGCGCCGTGCTTTCGTCGGTCGGCGTCTACGAATTCGGGCGCTACGAAATGCCGCTGCTCCTCGGGGCGATGGCCCTGGCGCTCGTTACCACCGGCGCAGGCGCCATCTCCATCGACGCCTTCACATTCGAATCCCAACGCAAATCCCCCAAAAAATCTAAAGCCAAGGATTAAGCAATTTCCCTTGCAATTTCCTTCGAGGGATCGTCGAAACATTTGCTGTCAATGTCATCCCGAACTCACTCGCGTCTTCGCGAGTGGGTGAGGGATCTGCTTTTCGTCGGCGGCGAAGAAAGCGGATTCCTCGGGCACACACCGCCCTTCGGAATGACATAGAGGATTACCCTGGATCTTGCCCGGGGCGGCGAAAGCGACCTACGGCCGGCGCAACACCAAAGTACTCGCCAGAATATCGTGCAACGCCTGCTTCTTCTCCGTGAATCCGGCAAGCACGAAGCCGATAAAGAAGATCCCGGAAAGCTGCCGCGCCAGGCTGCGCGCCAGCGCGCGCCCGTACGTGATGCGCTTCCCATTCAGGTCAGTGACGTAGAGCCGCAGCATGCGCTTGCCGGGCGTGGCCTGCCAGACGGAGGCCTCAAAGATCGTGTAATACACGCAAACTAGACCGGCCATCACCACAATTAGGAGCGGCGACGGTTGCGGCAGATCGGTCAGCGACACGGGAGCAGCCGGGACCAGCTTGTCAAACGCGGAAGGAAACAACGACGCGGCCAGCACAAAAATCATGACTACGATAAGCGTATCAATGATGCAAGCAATCGCGCGCAGCCAAAACCCGGCGAACGCCGGGCGCGCCGGAAGCGCCGCGAGCTGCGGGACTGCGGTAGCCGCTTCGGGGGCGGAAGGGTTTTCCGGAACGTACACCGGACCGATTTGACCGACATTCACCGGGGTTTCGCATTGCCGGCAATAGCTCGCGCCATCGGGAATGTCCGCCCCGCATTTTTCGCAAGTGACGATCGTGTTCCTCCCGCAGCAGCCTCATGAAACCTATCAGCCGAGGATTCTCTTTGCAATGAGAAGAACTAGTTCATGACGCGGCTTCATGGGTCGTGACGCCTGTGGGGAGCCCCGCCGAACAATCAGTCGTCACATCAACCGCCAGGCGAAAGGCCAGGCTGTATTTCTTGCGATGGGCAGCGCCGGGGGCGCGGAAGATCGTGGCCCAGGGCGTAAGCCCTGGGAGATCTGGACGAAATGCGACCAGCCCAGTAAGGGCGAAAGGATCCGCTCTACGTGCGTCTCCGCGACGGTGTGTCGCCCCGCTGGGGCTGCGCTCAGAATCCTGCTAGTTCCCAGCACTGCCGTGCTGGGCTATGTTTCTGCCGCCCCTCCGGAGCTCCCGTGAAAACGGCTGCTGGCTCGCTGCAGCCGGCCAGCACTTCGGCTGGTGATAATGCGGGCGCAGGAATTTCCGGGTAAGCGCTGAGCAAATCAGTAGGCTAGCAGTTCGCGAACTGCGGTGACGATATGGCTGCTTTGAGGAAGAATCTCATCTTCAAGCTTCGGCTGGTAGGCGCAGAAGGTATCCATGGCCGCCACGCGACGCACCGGGGCGTCCAGATCGTGGAAGAGCTCTTCCGAGATGCGCGCGGCGATTTCCGCTCCGTAGCCCCAAGAGCGCATGTCTTCGTGGGCCACGATCACGCGATTGGTTTTCTGTACCGTCGCGCAGATCGCCTCCCAGTCAAACGGCGAGAGCGAGCGCAGGTCGATGATCTCCACCGACGCGCCTTCGCGCTCCAGTTGCGCCGCGGCCACCTCGGCGCGGTGCACCACGGCGCCGTAGGTAATGATGCTCACGTCGCTTCCCTCGCGCGCTACGCGCGCCTTGCCGAACGGAACGGTGTAATCCGGGCCAGGATAGGGCGAGCGATTGTAGGGCTGGCGGTAGAGATGTTTGTGTTCCAGGAAAAGAACCGGATCGTCGCAGCGAATCGCCGTGCGCAGCAGCCCGCACAAATCCAGCGCCGTCGATGGCATCACCACGCGAATCCCCGGCGTGTGCGTGAACAGCACTTCCCCGCTCTGGCTGTGGTAAATCGCGCCGCCGGTCAGGTAGCCGCCGGTAGCCACGCGAATCACCGCAGGCGCCTTGAACGCGCCGTTCGAACGCCAGCGAAATAGAGACAATTCATTGCGCAGTTCCATCATCGCCGGCCAGATGTAGTCGAAAAACTGGATTTCCGCGACCGGTTTCATGCCGCGCGCGGCCATACCCAGCGAGCTTCCCACGATCAGCGCCTCCGCGATGGGCGTATTGAACACGCGCGACGATCCGAAACGGCGCTGCAGGCCGACGGTAGCCTTGAACACGCCGCCCTTCCCTTTTACAAGATCTAGATCCTCCGGATTGCTGCAATCGGCCACGTCTTCGCCCAGCACGACGATGCGTTCATCGCGCGCCATTTCGTCGGCCAGCGTGAGCGACACCATTTCCACCATGGTTCGTGGCTCGCCGGAAAATTGCGGAGTGGATTCAAAGCGGGAAGAGGTGGGATCGATGTCGGGAGAGTATTGATTCACAAGAATGGATTCTTTGGCGGGGGGCTCCGCCAACAATGCCTGATCGGTCGCCTCGCGAACCTCCCGGTCCACGTCCGCCTCGATGGCTTCCAATTCTTTCTCTTCGACGATTCCTTCGCGCACCAGGAACAATCCAAACTTGGGAATCGGGTCGCGCTGCGCCTCGTCTTCGCGAACGGCGGGCGTCTTGTAAAGTTTGTCGTCGTCGGAAAGCGAATGCGAATAGGGGCGCGTCACGCGCGCATGCACCAGCGCCGGCCCTTTGCGCGCGCGGCAATATTCGGCGGCGCGCTGCATGGTCGCATAGCTTGCCAACGGATCGCTGCCGTCGCATTCCTCCACAAACAGGCCGGGATAATTGGCCACCAGCTTGGCGATGTTTCCGCCCGCGGTCTGGCATTTCACGGGCACGGAGATGGCCCAGCCGTTGTCCTCAATCAGGTTAAGAACCGGCAATTTGCCGAGGCATGCGACGTTCAGGGCTTCAAAAAATTCGCCCTCGCTTGAGGAGCCGTCCCCGCCCGAGACGTACACAACCTCGTCGTCGTGATGCTCCACGTGCTCGCCGAGCGGCGCCTGCTGCGCTTGCTCGAGCGCGCGCGGGTGCTTGGCGTAGTAGAGAGAGGCGTCGGCCATGCCCACGGCATGCGGAAACTGCATCCCCGTCGAAGACGATCGCGGCAGAATATTCAGCCGGGGAATGCCCCAGTGGGAAGGCATCTGCCGCCCGCCGGAACTGGGATCATCCTTGGCGCCCACCGCCTGCAGCAGCATTTCCAGCGGGGTGACGCCCAGCATCAGGCACAGCGCCCGGTCACGGTAGTAGGGATAAAACCAGTCATAGCCCGGGCGCAGGACCAGCCCCGCGGCGGCCAGAACGCCTTCATGCCCCGCGCCGCTGATCTGGAAAAAAGTCCTGTTTTGCCGTTTTAACTGGATTTCGCGGTCATCGATCCGCCGCGAAAGAAACATGGTGCGGTAAATACGAAGGAGATCCCCGCGGGACAGGCCGTGGTAGCGGCTGGAATCGTAGGTTGCCGTATTGACGCGCGTCTGGACCGGCATTCCGAACCACCTTGAGCTGAGCTAGGACAGCCCGTTTCGGAAGTACATCTTATTATATCCAAACCCGAGCACCCGCAACCGCTGGAATCCACAGATGAACACAGATGGACACTGATGAAAACCGACTGCATTCACAAGTCTTTCACCAGTCTTTCAGGGGACCGTATCCTGCCGCATTTCCGAAGGTTTTTCCAGCCGTCAATCGCCAGAACGCCTCAAACTCATGATGGCACAGTAAGCAGGGCAAACTGACCTACGCTTTATCTGTGTTGGTCTGTGTTGATCTGTGTTGATCTGTATTCATCTGTGGATTCCGCTCTTTCCGGCTTCCACCCTCTAAAACACGGCGAGCCTTCCACCCCAGGGTGTGGTGCTGGGATGGAAGGCCCAACCGCGTGAATGACGGCGCAACCGGGGGGGATGAGCGCCGACATATTGCCCGCGCACGACATCGCGGCAGCGAAGGTGCGCAGACAATCTCTGCAAATCAGGCTACTTCTGCGGCGCCGCGGTCGCCGGATTCATATCGGCGGATGCGGACGACGCCGAACCCATGTCCAGCACGAAGAGGCCCTCGGTAGCGGAGGCAGCCACGAGCTGGTTACCCGCTTCGCGCGAGCGCAGCGCGGACAGCGTGCTGTCCGCATTGGGGCCGTCCATGCGCCCCCAGGTCTTGCCGTCGTCGCGGGAAAGGAACAATCTGCCGTTCGCCGAAGAGACGATGATGGCGTTTCGTACCGGAGCCATATCGTCAATCGATAGCTCCGAAAGGTTGGCCTGGTGCCAGGACGCGCCGGCGTCGCGAGTCACGAACACTCCGTGATCGCTGGCAAGCAAAACCGTGTTGGCATCGGATGGGTGCAGGCGAATGGAGCCGCGCGGTTCCACCGGCAGCGAGTGGGAAATCCAGGTCTTGCCGCCGTCGCCGGAAGCTTCCAGTTGCCGCGACGTCAGCGCCCAGACATACGAATCGCCGTTGCCGGCGCTTACGGTGCGAATCGACTTCGCATTTGCGCCGCTAGCAGCTGCGGGCTGCTGCGCCGCGCCAAAGGACACCGCGCTCCAATCGAGGCCGCGGTCGCGGGAAACCATCAGTCCGTCTTCGGTCGCGGCATACCAGGCATCGCGGCCGAACGCCATGTCATTCACCTTGGCGCGGACTGGCACCGCGGAGGCTGCGGAACTTGACCCTGTCTTGGAGGCGGAACTCTTCGTTCCTTGCGCCGAGGCGTTCTTCAGCGAGGCCGTGCGCCGAGCCTGCCCGGGGGCAGAGCTTGCGCTGATTTGATTGACCGAAACCCAGGAGCCCTTCGCCGTGTCGTAACGCAGCAAGCCGCCCGGTCCCGGAGCTGCGAACCAGCCGTCGGGAGAGGCAAAGATGTGCCGCGGCGGACCGGACTTGAGTCCGATCGCCAGGGGCGTCCAGGTGCGGCCGCTATCTTTGGTTTCGAGCAGCGGCTCAAAATTGCTGGTCAGGACCACCAGCGCGCGCTCGGGATGCTGCGGATCAACCGCGGCGTCCACGATGCGCCGGTGCGAAAAGCCCTGATTTGCGGCGCGATAAGTTTGCCCGCCGTTGTCGCTGATCTGAACGCCCAATCGCTCGGTGCCCAGAATCAGCCGATCGGTGTTCTGCGGATCGATCACCATCGAGAGAATGCTCCACGAGGCCGCCGTGATCAGGTGCCAGTTGGCGCCGTCATCGGTGGTCTTCCAGAGGCCCGTAGTCGTGGCCGCATAGACCGTCTTCGGGCGCGCCGGATCCTGCAGGATGTGCACGGTGCGGCGGGAGTCGTTGGGAATGCCCTTGAATTTGGTCCAGTTGGCCGCGCTATCCGCGCTGTGGTAGATGCCGGAGCAGGCGCTGGCAAAGACGTGCGTGGCATCGCTCTGGTCGATGGTGATGCTCATGACGTCCGAGTCATCGACCATCCCTGTGTGCACGGGAGACCAGTTCTTGCCGCCGTCGGTGGTCTTCCAGGGCAAATGATAAGTCCCCGCATAGATCGTGTTGGGATCGTGCGGATCGATGGCAATCGAGTCGAAATTGCGGAGGTCTTCGTGGTTTTCAGGCGAGATGCGCGTCCAGCGTTTGCCCGAGTCTTCGGAGCGATAGACGCCGGCCGTCGCGCCGGCCACAAGAATGTCCGGATTGGACGGGGCCTGCGCGATCGAGCGAACCACAAGTCCTTCGAGGCCAATCAGTTGCCAGGTATGCCCGGCATCGGCGCTGCGGTACACCCCGCCGCCGTGGGAGCCCAGCGTCCAGCTCGTCGCATAGAGCGTATCCGCCGAGCGCGTATCCACGAGCATCGACATGATCACATCGTCGTGGTTCTGGCCAATCCTTCCCAGCAGTTGCCAGCTTTCGCCCGCGTCGCGGGAGCCGAACACATGCCCGTCAGAAGTGCCTAGAAAGAGCGTCCGGGCATTTCCTGGCACCGCCGCCAGCGACTGGACGTCTCCCCCGGGAGGGCCCACTTGCCGCCAGGTTTGCGCACTGGCCGAAAAGCTAAAAACGAAGAGGAGTAAGAACAGGAATCCGATCAGGTTGACAGACCTCTGACGCGCCACACGCATGACATTTCCTCCAAAGTGTCCGCTCGGGTCCTTTGACAGGGCTCCGGTAAGCCGCGGAGAGCGGCTGTAGGTCCACACTTGATCCTATCGGCAGAAAGGGAAAGAAGCCGCTGGCCGAAAGGCCAGAATTGGAACGGGATGTTTAGCCGTTCGAACGGACAGGCAGAAAATCGGGGCTGGCAGCAGGGCCGTAGCTGAAACCAGGCGAGGGGGCAAAATCTAAGGTGGATCTTGACGTCGGGGAGATACTGTAAGTTATAGTCGTACCGGCATGTAAGAACTCGGAGGGCGTATAGAGATTACCGAGTTCTTTCGCGATGTTTAGGGATAGTGAGGTGTCGCTGCGCTTCTATATCTCAGATTTTGCTCGGTTTAGGGGCGCGTAGCGGAAACGGTTGTTTGGCTCAGGTCTTGCCGTGTGTAGTGCGTGGCTGTCAAAGAGCCTGGGAGGGGAACATGGCCATTCTAGTCCTGAAGGTCTTAGCGATGTGGTCCTTCATCGCCATATTGACGGGGCTCGGATTGGGCGCAGCCATTCGCCATGGCGAGCGCATCCGACGGGATGAGTTTCTCTCCTGCTTATTCGCATCCCTGGAGACCATGCAAGCCTCGCGCAGCTAAGGGCTGCGCGGTTCTCTTCAGCGCTCTCTTTCGGGTCTTCGGTCCAGAGAATCAAACAAATCGGATGTGGGTTGGAATTCGCTTTCGCCGGGGCGGAGAACCTGTGGGTGTGCGTCTTTGAACAGTTCGTCCGCCGGAATGCGCTCGATCCAGCGCTGGCGGGATAGCTTTTCGTGATCGGAAAAATCCAGTCTGACAATCAGGCGAATTTTCGCGGGCGGCGCTGCGGCAGGCTCGCCCTCCTCCCGCGGCTCGGCCGCGGACTTTGATTTGCCGGCGGCTTTGGATTTGGCTTTCGCAGCGGGTTTCGCGACCTTGGCCGGCGCAGCGGGCGCTTCGGCAGGCTTGGGCTCGGCCGGCTGGCGTTCGAACTTGACCTGCACCTTCTTGTCCAGGCGGAAGGCCTGTCTCCAGCCGTCGATGCGATGGCGCGCCTTCTGCGCTGCATCTTCATCCGTGCCGAAATCGAAAAGCAAAAAGGAATGTGCCATGCCACGCATATTGGCGGGCCAGGCGTCGGGTGTCAAGATGCTACGCGTTCAGCACCGGCCGTCCCAACGCTTATCTTGACGGCTTGCTTGTCAGCGAGCGGACTTCGGCGTAAGCTCTCCAAGCGCGCTCCACCGGAGAGATCTTCTTGGGCCGAGCCCTACAGCGAGTTGCAGCGATCGCAGCGCTTGTGGCGCTGCTTCTGCCGGGCGTGTCCACGCTCGCGGAGACGCTTTCCGCGGCGGATGTGCCGCCGTGCTGCAACTCCGGCTACTGCCCGGTGCATCACCGCCCGTCGCCCAATAGCCAAGACAGGAAGACCAACTGCAGCGGAACAAGCGGTTCCGGGCAAAATGACTGCTCGATGCGGGCCTGCGACGCTGCGCCGGCACCGGCGGTAGCAACCACGGTTTTCATCCTCGTTACTCCCGTTTCCTTGGCCGGTCCGGCCGTTACGAAAGCTGCTTCCACCGCAGGTTCCCCGTTCTTCCCGAATCTCTCGATGGATCCGTCAATTCCCCCTCCTCGCCTCTTCCCGAGCTAACAGGGCGATTCACACTCGAAGTGTAAGCAGTCTCTGCCGGCCCTCGTGCCGGTCCAACCGTCGTCGTCCTCTTTCAGCTCGATTCGAGGTGGAACATGAATTTCAGGAATGCTTTGGCAGCGATCGCACTTCTATTGGGCGTTTTTGTGTGCGCCGCCTGCCCGTGGCCAGCGCCCGTACGGGCGGAGATCTTCGGCACGGTGCATGGCATTGTGCACGATCCGCAGCACCGACCCATCCCGGACGCGGACGTGGAGCTGAAGGCGCAGCATTCCGATTGGGTCCAGCGTGGAAAAACCAACGACAACGGGGAATTCGAGTTCAGCGCCGTGCCGCTGGGCGAATACACGGTTACCGTGACGATCACGAATTTTCGGACGGCTTCGCAGGATGTGGTGGTCACCTCCGGTTCGGCCCCCGTTCTGCACATTCCCATGGAAATTGCCTCGGTCAATGAAAAGGCTGTGGTCGTCGGCGAGCCCGTGAGCGCCACCACGGATTCTGTTACTCCTACTACTCTGCTGAGCCGCCAGGACATACAGGACACCCCCGGCGCAGACCGCACCAATAGCCTGGCGATGATTACGGACTATGTTCCCGGCGCCTACTTCACGCACGACCAGCTGCATATTCGTGGGGGGCACCAAGTGAGTTGGCTCGTGGACGGCGTGCCGGTCCCCAACACCAATATCGCCAGCAATGTCGGTCCGCAATTCGATCCCAAAGATGTGGACTATTTCGAAGTCCAACGGGGCAGCTATGACGCCGACTATGGCGACCGCACCTACGGCGTTTTCAACGTGGTGCCGCGCACCGGCTTCGAGCGGGACAAAGAATGCGATGTTGTCGCCAGCTTCGGGAATTTCTATCAGACCAACGACCAGATCAGCTGCGGCGGGCACACCCAGCGGTTCGCCTATTACGGCAGCGTGAACGGCAATCGCAGCAACCTGGGCCTGCAGCCGCCGACGCCCCAGGTGCTTCACGACGCCGACAACGGCGTCGGCGGGTTCGCCACGCTGATTTACAACGTGGATGCCAAAGATCAATTGCGACTGGTGGTCTCATCGCGAAGGGACTTTTATCAAATTCCCGTTTCCACAGGGGTAATCAATCAGATTGCTGACAATCCGGGAGCGATCTTTCTCACGCCTTGCACCCCTTCCGCCAGCGCGCCGGTTCCCTGCCCTCCCGGCATTTCTCAATTCGACGGCGAGAGCGAAGCGGACACCTTCATCAATTTCTCCTGGGTGCGAACCCTGAGCCCCAGTGCGCTGCTCACAGTTTCCCCGCTCTATCACTACAACAGCGCCAACTACTCCGGAAATCCGAGCGACTTCCCGACCAACACCACGGACGACCGCGCGTCCAATTATGTCGGCGGCCAGGTGACCCTGAGCGGCACGGTGGCCCGGAACTCCATGAGCGCCGGCTACTACGGCTTCTGGCAGCGCGACAACCAGCTATTCGGCGTCATTTTCAATGATGGCAGCGCGTCCGACTTCAGCGACCGGGAGATCCCAGTCGGCAGCCTGCAGGAGCTCTGGTTTGAAGATAAATTCAAAGTGCTTCCGTGGCTGACGCTGAGCGGCGGCGTGAGGCAGTCACATTTCTCGGCAACGACTACGGAAAACGCCACCAGTCCGCGCGCCGGCGTTTCGCTGGAGATTCCCAAGCTCAATTGGATCTTCCACGGCTTCTACGGACACTTCTATCAGGCGCCGCCCCTGACTACGTTTTCGGGGCCCCTGGTGCAGTTCTGCAACGCCAACGATTGCGGTTTCTCCACTCTGCATGGGGAGCGGGACGAAGAATCTCAATTCGGGGTCACCATGCCCTACAAAGGCTGGAACCTCGACGCCGACACCTTCCGCACCCGCGCCAACAATTTCTTCGATCACAACAACGTGGGCGAATCCAACATCTTCATCCCGGTCACATTGTCCGAGGCGCTCATTCGCGGATGGGAATTGACGCTGCGTTCTCCGCGCCTGTGGCGCCGGGCGCAATTGCACCTGGCCTACTCCAATCAAATCGCCGAATTCCGGGGGGATATCACGGGCGGATTGATACCTGAGAGCAACACACCCTCGTCGGATTACGCTCCGCTTGATCACGACCAGCGCAACACCCTCAATACCGGCATACAAGTCACACTGCCTTACAGAGCGTTCGCCTCCGGCAACGTGTACTACGGCTCGGGCTTCAGCAACGGCAATGGGCCTACGGCTACGGGAGCGGCGCCCTGCTGCTCCACGCTGGACTATCTCCCGTCCCACACCACGCTCGACCTTTCCGCCGGCAAGGACATCGGCGAAAAGCTCTCCATTTCGGTAACCGCCTTGAACGTCGCCAATCGCCGGGTGATGCTGGACAACAGCCTTACCTTCGGCGGATTCCATTTCAACAACCCGCGCGAGATTTTCGCCGAGGTGCGCTACCGCTTCCATTACTGAAAAACAAAACGAGAATCCACAGATGAACACAGATCAACACAGATAAAACCCACAGAACCTGATGATGGGCCGACGGGATTTCCGCTCCCGGCCTTGCGTCTGGTCATTCCGAGGGCTCCATCAGTTGTTTATCTGTGTTCATCTGTGGATTTAGGGGATGACGGCGGTGGTCTGTGCCGAGTCGGCGCTTTCCACGTTGTTGGAATTGACCGAGGTAACCACGAAGAAGTACGTCTGCCCCGCGGTCACGTTGGAGTCCGTGTAGGAAGTGCCCGTCACCGGGGAGCTATTCATGCGCGTGTAGGGTCCGCCGGAGGTCTGCGACGTGTAGGTGTTGTACCCCACAACGGTGGAAGTGCTGGCCGTCCAGCTGAGCGATACCGAGTGACTTACGGCCGCGACTCCGGTGCCCGAAAGCGAAATAGAGTCCGGCGAATTGCTGGCCGTGCTGGCCACGGAAACGCTGCCGCTGGCGCTGCCCGCTGCGGAGGGCGTGAAGGTCGCCGTCAGCGTCACTTTCTGGCCGGGCGTCAGGATTTGCCCGGAGGAAACGCCGCTGGCATTGAATCCGGCGCCGGAGATGGTGACGTTGGAGATGCTGACGTTGGAATTGCCGGCGTTGGTCAGCGTCACGGTTTGTGTGCCGCTGCTGGACAGATTCACGCTGCCGAACCCGACCGAGGAAGCGCTGGAATTCAGCAGCAGCGTGGCGGCAGTGACCGAAAGTGTCGCGGCGTTGCTGGTCGCCGACCCGGCGCTGTTGCTCACAGCCACCGTGAATTTTGCGTTGTTGTCCGTGGTCGTCTCCGCCGGGGTCGTGTAGCTGGAAGACGTCGCATTGGGAATGGGCGTGCCGCTCTTACTCCACTGGTAGCTCAAGGGCGCAGTGCCGGTTGCCGCCACGCTGAAGGAGGCCGTGTTCCCGGCGATCACCGATTGGCTCGCCGGCTGCGTCGCGATGGAGGGCGCCACCGTCGTGCTGGTGACGGTCAGCACGGCTGGATTGCTGGTGGCGTTGCCTCCGCTGTTGCTCACCTCGGCGGTGAACTGATCGTTGTTATCGCTCATCGCGGCAGGCGGCGTGACGTACGTGGAGGAACTCGCCCCGCTGATGGCGGTGCCGTTCTTCTTCCATTGGAACTGCAGCGGCGCCGTCCCCGTCGCGGCGACGTTAAACGTCGCCGTCTGACCCGCGGCAATCTTCACGCTGGCGGGCTGCGAGGAGATGGCCGGCGCCACAGGCGGCGTACCGCCCGACGACTGTCCGCTGCTGGTCCCCGTTCCGCTCAAGGAAATCGAAATCGCCGAACGGTTCGCGCGTGTGATTTTCAGCTCGCCGGAATAGGATTGCGCGGCCGAGGGGCGGAACGTCACGGCGCCGGTCAGGCTTTGGCCCGGCTCCAGCGTGACGGGCAAGTTCGGGCCGGAGAAAGAAAACTGAGCGGCGCTGGACGCGACGCTGGAGATGGTCACGCTGCCGCGATTCTCGTTGGTGATGGTAACGGTCTGGGATGCGCTCGTCGAGCCTACGGCCTGGCTGCCAAAACTGACCGACGAAGGCTTCACGCGGATATTGGCGTGCGCCGCGGTTGCCAGTCCGAGCAAAATCGTCAGCAACGCGGCAGAATTCAAGACTTTGATTCTGATTTCCTTGGCGATCCCCATCTCGACCCCCATGTCGCTTCGCTCCGGACGCCTCGATCCGCCATGGCTGGCAGGTGAGCGTGTCCGGGACGGTGCGCATCCAGACCTCAAACCTTGTCCATCGACCTGTTCGCAGATTAGTTGATGGGAAATTGGCAGTTCGACTGGTCCAGGGGACTGAACTGGGACAGGATCCGTACACGCACGGCGGCAGGACCGGACCCGCCCCGAGGGGCTAAGGGAGAATCACTCAACCTGCGAATTCCGTGCGGGGTCTTCAAAAAGTGTTGTGCGCCTGCGCGCCTGGCGGATTCTCGTGAAGTGACGCGGGCTGCCGGAAGTGGAAGGAACGACACCCGCGGAAAGACCATTGCGCGCGACACAGCGGCATGTTAGCGTAGCGAACAAAAGGCGAAGCGCAAAGAAGGGGGTAAGGAGTGGCTCAATCGCTGGCTGTGCGGTCCACCAAAGACTCGGCCACGCTCGCGCGCGTCCGCGAAATCGTCGAGCAATTCACCGAGCGCGACCGATTCGGCGAAATCATCACCGCGCTGCGCCACATTCCAGAGCGCGAAGCCCAATTCGCGCCCATGCCGAGATGGGTGCGCGAAGAGCTAGCGCGCGCTTACGCTGAAAAGGGCGTCGCGCAGCTGTACAGCCATCAGGCGCTGGCCGCGGAAGCCGTCCATGCGGCGCGCAACGTGGTCGTAGTCACTCCGACGGCCTCCGGCAAGACGCTGTGCTACAACCTGCCGGTGCTGAACGCGGTGCTGGAAAATCCGGACACGCGCGCGCTGTACCTGTTCCCTACCAAGGCCCTCGCGCAGGATCAGCTTGCCGAGCTGCACAACCTCTCCGCGCGCCTTGCGCACAGCTTCGGCGTCTTCACCTATGACGGCGACACACCCGCTGACGCGCGCAAGGCCATTCGCGAGCGCGGGCATATCGTGCTGTCCAACCCGGACATGCTGCACACGGGCATCCTGCCGCACCACACGCGCTGGCAGCGCCTGTTTGAAAACCTGCGCTACATCGTGCTGGACGAGCTGCACACTTATCGCGGCGTCTTCGGAAGCCACCTGGCCAACGTGCTGCGGAGGCTGCGGCGCATCGCGCGTTTCTACGGCTCGAATCCGCAGTTCATTTGCTCTTCGGCGACGATTGCCAACCCCGGCGAGCTGGCTTCGCGCCTGGCGGAAACGGATTTCGAGGTCATCGAGGAGAATGGCGCGCCGGCCGGGGAAAAATTTTTCATTTTCTACAATCCGCCGGTGGTGAACCGTTTTCTGGGAATCCGCCGCAGTTACATCAACGAGTCTTCGCGCGTGGCCCAGGAATTCCTGAAGCGCAACCTGCAGACCATCGTGTTCGCGAACTCGCGCTTGTACACGGAGGTTTTGCTCACCTATTTGCAGCAGGCCAATCCCGCGCCGCCGGGACACCCGCCCGCCATTCGCGGCTACCGCGGAGGCTATCTCCCCGGCGAGCGCCGCGAGATCGAGCACGGCCTCCGCGAAGGGCGTATTCGCGGCGTGGTTTCCACCAACGCGCTGGAGCTGGGCATCGACGTCGGCTCGCTCGACGCCACCGTGATGGCCGGCTACGCCGGAACGATAGCCTCCACCTGGCAGCGCGCCGGGCGCGCCGGGCGCCGCAGCGGAAGCTCCTGCGCCGTGCTGGTGGCTTCCTCCGCTCCGCTCGATCAATTCATCGTGCAGCACCCCGATTACTTTTTCGGCCGCTCGCCCGAGCACGCCTTCGTTCAACCCGACAATCTGGAAATCCTCGTGAATCATCTGAAATGCGCCGCGTTTGAGCTACCCATCGCCACCGGTGAAACTTTTGGCAGCGTGGATGTTCCCGAATTGTGCGCGCGGCTGGCCGAAGCGGGTTTTCTCCACCGCACCGGCGAGCACTGGCACTGGACCCAGGAAGCCTATCCCGCGGACACGGTCAGCCTGCGCTCGGTGACCTCCGACAATTTCGTGATCGTGGATATCACCGATCAAACCGAAGTGATCGGCGAGATCGATTTCTCCAGCGCGCTCACGATGATCCATCCCAAGGCCATTTACCTGCACCAGGGGCACCAGTTTCACGTGGAGGCGCTCAATTTCGAGGAGCGCAAAGCTTACGTGAAGCGCGTTGATGTGGACTACTACACAGACGCCATTCGCTACACCCAGGTCCGCGTCCTGGAATGCGCTGCCTCCGAGCGGCTCGCGGCCGACGAAGCAGACGCGCACGCCGCGCGTTCCCATGGAGACGTGCTGGTCCGCTCGCAGGTCATCGGCTTCAAGAAAATCAAATTCTTCACCAACGAAAACGTGGGTGACGGCAAGCTGGAGCTGCCCGAAAACGAAATGCACACCACGACCTTCTGGCTGACCCTCGAGCGCCCGCTGGTGGAATCGCTTCCCTTCTCCGTGAGCGATCGCCAGGCCGGCATGTTCGGCCTGCTGCACGCCCTCGCATCCATCGCTACGCTGCTGCTGATGTGCGACGCGCGCGATCTGGGCGCGGCCATCGGCGAGCGCCCGCCGTCGCCCGGCTCGGAAATTGAATGGGAAGAAGCGGCCAGCCCCGAGGCCGTGGCCGCTTTGGCGGAAAAAGAGTTCTTCGAGCCCAATCTGTATCTCTACGACGCGTATCCGGGCGGAATTGGATTCTCCGAGCCGCTGTACCGCGCGCATCACCTGCTGCTCGCCGAAACGCGCGAGCTGATCGCCGCCTGCCCCTGCGAAAACGGGTGCCCGTCCTGCGTCGGCCCGGCCGGCGAACGCGGCGAGCGCGCCAAGGATGCGGCCCTGGCCATCCTCGACCGCCTCGGCGCGTGAGACACGAGGAGAATACGAATCCACAGATAAACACAGATGAACACAGATAAAAGAAAGAGCTTCTTCAGCCGCACATTCGCCTTGCGGGGGGTGCCCCATCCTTCGCGGGTTTTGCGAAGGGTGGGTCCGACCGCGGGGATGCATCGACTTCTCGTCTCCGCCAGACTCCCCCAGACCGCGTCCCGCCCTTCCATTTATTCAAGCACGAGAGTTTTCTTTTTCTGTATCAGTGTTTATCTGTGTTCATCCGTGGATTCGTTTTTCGAGCGAACAAGATGAGCGGGATTGACAAATTTGCGCGCATTGTCGCGCTGCGCCCGGCCCGCGGGCGGGCGGCGTCTGCCGCGCGCGTTTCAGAGCCCGCGTCCGGAGAGGATCGCCTGGCGGAGCTGCTTGGCGCACAGGTCAATCGCAATCATTACGGCGAGCATTTGTCCTTGCGGCAGTGGTATGCCACGCCGGAAATGTGCGTGCCGGATGCCGGTTCGCTGGCTTTGCTGGTTCCGCCGCGCGCCGGTGCGGAAGATTCAATGCGGGCCGCGCTGGACGCCGAGCGCTGGCTGTTTCTGGACACCGAGACTACTGGCCTTGCCGGCGGCACCGGCACGTATGCGTTCCTCGTCGGCATCGCCTGGTGGGACGCGGGGGGCCTGCAGGTGGAGCAATTCTTCCTGCGCGACCTGGACGAAGAACATTCGCTGCTGCTCGAGCTCGCCACGCGCATGGAGCAGCGGCCCGTGCTGGTAACCTTCAACGGGAAAAGCTTTGACTGGCCGCTGCTAGAAACGCGCTACCGCATGACGCGCTGCGTGCCTGCCTTCTCGCCGAAGGTGCATCTGGATTTGCTGCACCCCGCGCGGCAGTTGTGGCGGCTGCGGCTCGGTTCGGTGCGCCTGAAGGACCTGGAGCGCCACGTCCTCGCGGGCGGCGGGCGCGCCCTCGACTGGTCCCGCGACGATGACATCGATTCTTCGCTGATCCCGCAGATGTACTTCGATTACCTCCGGGGAGGGCCGGCCGAGCCGCTGGCGGGGATTTTCCGCCACAACCAGATGGACCTGCGCGGCCTGGCGGCGCTGGCGGGGAGGATCTTTGCGCTGCTCGACGCCGGAAATCGATTTGCCGATGCCGATGCCCCAAATGCCGAGGCGCACGATCCGATCGAGGTGCTGGGCCTTTCCCGCCTGATGCGCCGGCGCGGCGACTCTGCGCGCGCGAGAGAACTGTACGAGACCGCGCTGCGTTCCGGCCTGCCGCGTCCCGTGGAGCGCCTCGCGCAGCGCGAACTGGCGCAGATGGCCAAGCGCGAACTCGACTACACGCGTGCCATTTCGCTGTGGGACGCGCTGCGCCAATCGCCGCATCCGCGCAAGCGGCAAGAGGATGTGCTGCTCCCGGAGGAGGCGCGCAGGGCGCTGGAATCCGCGATCGAGGCGGCCGAACAACTGGCGATCTACTACGAACACCGCGCTAAAGAACCGCTGCGGGCGCTTGAGCTGATCCGCGCGGCCCTCGCGGAGCTGCGCGCCGCGCAGCGCGCAGGAAAGCTGGCCCAGGATCGCGCCGGCAGGATAGAATCACGCCTCGCGCGCCGCTTCTCGCGATTACAGCGCCGCTCCGCAAGCGGCCCCTTGCTCGGATCGTCGGCGGAGGGCAACCGGTCGCTGAATACGACTGCCTAGGCCGCGAGCGCCATTCAGAACGTAGGCGTTCCCGGAACGCACGCGGCTCAGGGCAAAGAGCGATTCGAGGGCAGAACCGAAATGTTCCTCGGCCATTTTGGCGTGGCGTTTGCCGCAAAAAAGGTCGCGCCGAAGACTTCCCTGGGCGCCTTGGTGTTCGCCGCGCAGTTCGCGGATTTGCTGTGGCCGGTGCTGCTGTTCACCGGCGTCGAGCGCGTGCGCATCGTGCCCGGCCTTCTCCCCGCTTCGCCGTTCGACTTCACGTCCTACCCGATTTCACACAGCCTGGTCGCTGAGCTGGGCTGGGGCGCGGTAGTGGGCCTGGTTTGTTTCACGTTCCACCGCAACGGCCGCATGGCGTTGTTGCTGGGAGCCCTGGTGCCCACGCATTGGGTTCTCGACTTCATCGCGCACCGGCCCGACATGCCGATCTTTCCCCACGGGCCCAAATACGGCCTGGGAATGTGGAACTCCGTCCCGCTAACCCTTGCCGTGGAGTACGTGTTGTTTGCTGCGGGAATTGCGGTGTACCTGAGCGCGACTCGTGCCAAGGACAAAACGGGGAATGTAGCCCTGTGGTCGCTGGTGATCCTGCTCGCCGTTCTCTACCCGGCGTCGCTGTTCGGCCCGCCGCCGCCCAGCGTAAAGGCGCTGGCCTGGAGCGCCCTCGCTATCTGGCTTACGGTGCCATGGGCAGCGTGGGCCGACCGGCATCGGCAACCAGCCCAGGGTAAAGCGGAAACGCCGTCTCCTTGACGCGCGGCTCGCCGGCATTCACCGGGACAGCGGGGCCGGCAGGCCACCCCATCTCCATCGTCAAGCGGTCGAACATGGCGCGCGTGCCGCCCTCGAGAACGAAGCAATCGGAATCCACACAGCGCAGGAAGACGCCGTCCTCCGGCGTGTCAAACGAAAAGAAATTGGGACGGCGCATCAGGTTGGTGCGCGAGCCGTATTTCAGCTCCAGCAATTCACTGTAAGCGCCGAAAAAGCGCGCCGCGTCGGCGTCGCCCGCAAAGCGCAAGCGAAAGACCAGCAGCGTGCGATTGTTTTTCTGATTCTCGAAGATCGCATAGCGATCGCCCTTCCAGGACGCGGCCAGCGCCCGGGAGCGTTCCTTGGGCAAGAACTGCTTCAAGATTTCCAGGATCCCAAACTCGCCCATCAAATTCTCATCCAGCTTTTTCCAGTCGGCGGAAACCACGCCCTTGGTCGCCGGCAGCTCGATCTTGGCGGGAACGACACCCTGCAAATACAGCTCCGGATGCATAATTTGCTGCGTCGAGACCGGCGGCTTGTCAAACACCTTGTAGAAATCGGGCCAGCCGTTTCCGGCCTTCAGCAACTGCTGCGTGAAGCGGATGCCCTCGAGATACGGAAACAGCAGCTCGTCCTGAATCACCTTGGGCGCCTTGGCCAACTCGGGGCTGCTGTCCATATCGCCCATCAGCAGTGCGGGGTCGAAGTCGCCGAGGTCGCGGATGCTGCCTTTGCCGCCCAGCTCGTAGTCGAGCATGGCGGCCATCGCCGAGCCTTCCAGCACGGCGTCGCGCGCCAGTTCGCCGTCGTCGTTCGGCTTGGCCGCGTCGGTCCACTTGTCGATGTGAAAGTGCTGGTCCTGCAGCGCGTGCGTGAGCTCGTGCGACATAACCGGGCGCTCGTCGGCGGGCGTGGTCCAGTCGGCGATGAAAAATTCCTGGCTGTCGGGATCGTAGAGACCGGCGATCTGTTCGGTGAGCACTTTCACCAGCACTTGATCGAGGGGATAGTCCTTGGGGATCAGGCCGAACTTCTCCATGGTTTTCTGATCCGCGTAGCGCTTGTCGGCATCTTTGTCTTCCTTCATTTTCTGCAGCAGGTAGGCGCGGATTTCCTCCCGCGAGCGCAGGCTCTTTTTCAGCGGAGAAAGGATCGGCAGGTCGATCAGCTTGCTCATTTCCGCCAGGACTTCATCGGCGGCCTGCAGGAATTCCTGGTTTTGCGCGGTGGCCGGAGGGGGTAAGGGAGCGGGCGAGGAAGAGCCCGCCTTTTGCGCCCTGGCGCCACAGGCCAGAAACAGCGCGACCACGATGCCGGAAAGGATTCGTTTCACGCGATTGGTCCCTTTGCTCGCAGACATTCCCTCCAGATTAACATTTTGATGAGGATTTGAAACGATTGGATGTCGCCTGCAGCCGAGACTTGGTAACCGCCGGAGGGAACTCGCCGGACCAGCGATCATTTCCCGGACGCGCTCGGCGGGGGCAAATCTGCCGTCTCGATTCGCTTCCACGCTCCGGCCTGAAAACGGTAAAGGTCTTGCGACATCTTCAGGCACTGCGACGGCCGGTCCTCGTCCACG
>Ga0210398_10001306_pt1 | contig 26010 bp, 20 predicted proteins | sample IncBWC4OmetaG_FD_161047 | JGI IMG/M metagenome (GOLD analysis project Ga0210398, IMG submission 161047) | Forest soil microbial communities from Barre Woods Harvard Forest LTER site, Petersham, Massachusetts, United States - Inc-BW-C-4-O | ecosystem: Environmental > Terrestrial > Soil >... | reverse complement strand
TTCACATTCAAGCCGTCCACCTGACGCTGCAGGTCGCTCACCATGAATTGCTGGCGATCGAACAATGCCTTTTTGCTGTCGATATCGAAGCGATTTTGCTTCGGCTGCGCGTCGTAGGTGCTCTTCGCTTGCTGGAAGGCGAACTGCGCTTTCTCCAAGGCATCCTCAGCTCTTAGCGCCTGCAATTCGGAGTAGGAGCCGAGCTCGTAAGCCTTGCGGCTGCGATCGCGTTCGCGCTGCGCCGTCTTCTGATCGACCTCGGCCTGGTTATAGGCATCGCGAAACTGCGAGAGCGTATGCTCGGCACTGAGGGTTGCCCGCTGCCAATCGAGACGCAGACTATCCAAGGTCGCCTGTTCCTGCGAGAGCTTCGCGGTCAAGTCCGGGCTGTCGACAACCGCAAGCACCTGACCTTTGGTAACCGTATCGCCGGCGTGCACCTTGAGCGAGACGGTGCCCAAGGCATTGGCATAGAGAGTCGGGCTGACCGCGGCCACGACTTGGCCGTCCGCCGAAATGTCGCGGATGAAATTGCCGCGCTCCACCGTTGCGATGGACACCCGTGAGCGGTCGACGGAAACTCCGGCGCCGGAATAGCGCATCAAGAACACAATCAAGGCGATGAGCAGGCCCGCGCCGATCGCGCCGACCACGATAAGCTTGCGGTGGCGCTTGAGCGGATTTTTCGGTTCGATCACGCGATCCTGCGCGGACGTATCGCGAAGCATGATGGGTTCCTTGGGTAGTAGTCGCATGCTCATCCGGCTTTCTCGATGAGTAGGTTGTCGATGGCAACAAGATCCTGCTCGGTCAGTCGACCGGCCTGTTGTTTGAGGGTAAGCACATTGGTCAGATAGTCGTAGCGCGACTGGGCGAACGCGCGGCGTGCAGTGTAGTAGTTGTTTTGCGCATCCAGCAGTTCGAATTCAGTGCCGGTGCCGAATTCCACATTGCGGCGCATGGCCTCGACGGCGCGCTGCCCCGAGTCCACCGCGCGGCGCGCCGCCGCGATGCGTTGAATGCCGGTGACGATCCCACGAAATGCCGCGCGAGTCTGCGTCTCGGTGCTGCGTTTCGCCGCCTCATAATTGGCTTCGGCCTGGCGAAATAGCGCGCGAGATTGGCGCACCGCCGATGCAATGGCGCCGCCCGAAAACAGCGGCCAGTTGAATGAGACTCCGACTGTATCCAGCGTTTGATTACCGCCGAGCACTTCATCCTGCGTAATTTTGGATCCCGAGCCGGTCAAGGAAATCGTCGGCAGGCCCCGTCCGCGTTGCACCGAGATATCGCGCGAGGCCGCTTCCATATTGAGCTGTGCCGTGCGCACATCAAAGTTATCCTGGCGCGCGGAGGCCACCCACTCATCCGCGGTGGCCGGCTCCGGCGCAAGCAAGGGAATGTCCTCGCGCAGAGGAGCGACGCTTTCGACGTGTTGGCCGACGACCTGGGCCATCGCGAGATTGGCGTCGTCAAGCGCATTGCGCGCGTCGATGACGGGCTGTTCGGTCGCGTCGTAAAAGGCTTGTGCCTGGTCCACATCGCTGCGTGGGCCGACGCCGGTCTGCTCACGCGACTTGGCTTGGTTGAGCAGCGTGTTGAATGCTTCGCGCTCGGCAACGTTGGTGGCAAGCTGATCGGCGGCGGACAGGATGCCGAAATAGGCTTGTGCGACGCGCAGCAGGAGACTCTGCTGAGCGCCCTGGAAATTGGCCTCGGCCGCGGCGACCTGGGAATTCGCTTCCTTGAGTTGGCTGAACGACTGGAAACTCCAGAGCGTTTGCGACATGTTGAGTCCCAAAGCGTGTGCCGTGCCGTAGCAGCGTTGGGTGTTCGCCGTGGAGCTGATGGCGCAATCGGCCGCCTGGCTACCGAGCGCCGGCCCGGAATCAAATCCGGCCTTTTCCCGCGTGGCGGATGCGTTTGCAGAGATCTGCGGCAGCCACTGCGCAATCGCCTGGGGACGTGCTTCAACCAACGCGTCACGCTGGAAGTGGGCGGCTTGCAGCGTCGTGTCCCGCGTCAGCGCGAGTTCGTAAAACTCTTTCAAATCATTGGCAGCGGCAACCTGCGCCAACAAGGCCAATGCGCCGAAAACGAATGAACATCGATACATGTCGTGAGACAAAGCAAGGCTCATGCCAGCCTCTATGCATGCATAACTTGTTGTTTATACTGGTTTTATTTTTTCACACATTGCGTACGGTGTCCGCGGACAGTGTCCGCGGACGCCGGCGGACAGTGCGTACAGTTTGTGGCTATCGATTAACGTCGACGATTATTCGGCCGCGAACCTGGCCTTGAAGAAACAAGCCGGCGCGCTCCAGTGTCTGCGCCAGCGATATCTCCTCTGCCAGCAGCTCCAGCTTATTGACTTCAAGATCCCGACTCAATCGCCGCCACGCTTCCACGCGGTCGGGGCGCGGGCGCATGACACTGTCGATGCCCGCCAAGGTGATGCCGCGCAATATGAACGGTGCGACAGTCCCCGGAAAATCCATGCCAGCGGCTAAGCCGCAGGCGGCGACCACACCCCCATAGCGCAGCGACGCGCAGACGTTGGCCAATGTATGGCTGCCCACGACGTCGATGGCCGCGGCCCAGCGCTCCTTCGCCAGCGGCTTGCCCGGCCCCGCAAAGAGTGCGCGATCCAGTATTTCCGCTGCGCCCAGTTGCGTGAGGTAGTCCGCCTCAGCCGGCCGGCCGGTCATCGCCGCGACCCGAAATCCCAGTTTGGACAGCAGCGCCACCGCAACGCTGCCCACGCCTCCGGCCGCTCCGGTCACCAAGATCTCGCCATCGCCCGGCGTGATGCCATGCCTCTCCAAGGCCATGACACTCAACATGGCGGTGTATCCCGCGGTACCCACGGCCATCGCCTGTCGCGCCGTGAGCGCCCCCGGGAGCGGAATCAGCCAATCCGCCTTGACTCGCGCGCGCTGCGCGAGACCGCCCCAATGCGTCTCCCCGACTCCCCATCCATTCAGCAGGACTTTATCGCCGCTCTTATAAGAGGGGTTGCTGGACTCCTCGACCGTGCCGGCCAAGTCGATTCCGGGCACCATGGGAAAGTGGCGCAGCACCGGCCCCTTGCCGGTAATGGCCAGCGCGTCCTTGTAATTGAGGGTCGAATACTCGACGCGCACCGTGACATCGCCTGTCGGCAGTTGCGACTCGTCCAGTTTTTTTAAGCTCGCCCGGTATGGCGGAGGGTCGCGCTCGACTAAAATTGCATTGATCATGATGGCCATGTAACAAGACCCACACCCTGACGTCAATTAAAGACGATGGAACGGACATCTGCCGCAGAATGTCTATGTCGAGGCCCCTATGTCGTTTCTAAATGTGAGCACATAAATGAACCTTGCACGTTTCCCAAGAATCCGCTTCGCGCATCTGCCGACGCCGCTGGAATATTTGCCGAATCTGAGCAAAGCGCTCAATGGCCCGGAGATTTGGATCAAGCGCGACGATTGTACCGGCATGTCCACGGGCGGCAATAAGACGCGCAAGCTCGAGTTCTTGCTCGCTGAAGCTCGCGAGCTCGGCGCGGACGTAGTTCTGACGCAAGGCGCCACTCAGTCGAATCATGCGCGCCAAACCGCTGCATGCGCGGCAAAAATGCGCATCGATTGCCACCTGCTACTCGAGGACCGAACCGGCAAGACGGACCACGACTACAACGAAAGCGGCAATGTGCTCCTGGACCATTTGCACGGTGCAAGCGTCGAGCGTTGCGCGGCCAATCCGGACATGAACGGCGAGCTCGCCAAAGTTGCGGCACGATTCAAGAGCGAAGGACGCAAGCCTTACCTCATTCCCGGCGGTGGATCGAACCCCACCGGTGCGCTGGGCTATGTCAACGCCGCCATGGAACTCATCGGGCAGGCCAATGACTTGGGGCTGCGCATCGATCATGTGGTGCACGCGACGGGTAGCGCAGGAACTCAGGCGGGATTGATTGCCGGACTCGCCGGCATTCGCTCCGGCGTGCCCTTGTTAGGAATCGGGGTGCGTGCGCCGCGCGACCGCCAGGAGGAAAACGTGTTCAAGCTTGCCTGCGCCACCGCCGATCTGTGCGGAACGCCCGGCGCGGTGCGCCGCGAAGACGTCGTTGCGAACTGCGATTACGTCGGCAAGGGATACGGGTTCTCCACGCCCGGTTCGCTCGATGCCATCCAAACGCTCGCGCGGCTCGAGGGCATTTTGCTGGATCCGGTTTACACCGGCAAAGGCATGGCCGGCTTTTTGGATTTGATCCGCTTAGGGTTGTTCAAGAAGGGACAAAACGTCGTGTTCATCCATACGGGCGGCAGTGTGGGTCTGTTCGGCTATGTCGATGACTTCGGCTTTGGCCGCTCCCTCAAGTCCAAAGCAGCCTGAATTGTCAGCGATGCATCGTGTCGTGGGGATCATTGGCGGGATGGGGCCTGAGGCCACCTTGGACCTCATGCGCCGCGTGCTGGCAAAGACGCCGGCGCAGGGCGATCAGGATCACATTCATCTGATTGTGGAGAGCAATCCGAAAATTCCCTCGCGCATGGCGCACTTGATCGAAGGCACGGGCGCCGATCCCACGCCCGAACTGATCCGCATTGCCCAGAACCTGCAGCACGCGGGGGCTGAAGCGCTGGCGATGCCCTGCAACACCGCACACGCCTACGCGCATTCGATTCGGCGCGCGGTCAGCATTCCGCTGCTCGACATGGTGCAGCTAACCGTCGATCAAATCGCGAGCTCGCGGCGCGTCGCGCGCGTGGGTTTGTTGGCATCCTCGGCGGTGCTCGCGACAGAACTCTACGCGAGATCCTTCGCAGGCCACGGCATCGCCGTCGTCCCCCCGGCCCGGCAAGACGAAGTCATGTCGCTGATCAAAGCGGTGAAATGCGGCGAAACGGGTTTGGAAATCCAAGCGGCGCTCGCTCGAATCGCGCTTGATCTTGCGAAACAAGCCGATGTCTTGTTGGTGGGCTGCAGCGAGCTCTCCGTGATCGGCGCTGGGATTACCGCACCCTTCGTCGATTCATTGGACGTGCAGGCGCAGGCCATCGTGAACTTCGCAACCTCCTCGGCACCCTGAAGACGATCGGCCGCGCTTATAGGCCGGAAGAGCGCTACCACCCGGTTGAAATCACGAGCCCGACGCCAGCACCCGCACCTTCTCCTGCAAAATGCCCGGGCCGAAATTGCGTGCACGCTCCAGGAAGGTCTCGGTCACTTCGAAACCTTTCGGTACCAGCAGCGTGCCGACCTGTGTGTACAGGTCATCCATGAACACCATTCCCGGCGTGACCCGGCCGACGGGCACTTCCTTGACCTCGGGTGCGCCGGCAGCCAGACCGACCAGCGATTCGAGATGCTCGAGCAACTTGTTATCGAATCGCCCCGATTGGGCGCGAAGAGAGGCTAGCGCGACGTTGGGGCTTTGGCCCTGGACAATCTGGGCATCATATTCGAGCACCAGGCGCAAGATGGTGGCGCCATGCTTGAGCAAGCCGTCGGGCAGCTCGAGCTTGGATTGACTGCTTGCGGCGAGTATTTCCATGACGGCCTCGAGCCGCGGAATCCGCCCGAGCAGTTTCTGCGCTACCGAGGGCGCTGTCTCCGCGAGCACCCGCTCTTCGGGCGTCAAACGCTTGCCGTAGTACAGCTTTTCCACCAACTCGATCGGCAAGGAGATATAGCCGATTTGCGACAGCATGGCCGCTGCATCGAGTTGCCAGAATCCGGTATGGCCGAGGGACGCGGCCAGCTCGGTCGCCAGGCGCTTGACCCGAGTGGAGCGGCCGAAGGCAACCGGATTGGTGATGGCGAGGATATCGACCAGCGCCTTGATGCAACCGATCAAGGTTTCCTGCAACAATACTTTTTCCGCAATCAGAAGCCGGTGATGGACCACACCCGCTTCAATGGCACTGCGCAATTGATCCGGCGGGCAAGGTTTGGTCAGAAACCGGAAGATCTGACCTTCGTTCACCGCTGAGATTGCGGCCTCGCGCCCTGGCTCGCCCGTCAGCAGAATGCGCGTTGTCTCCGGATACAGTTGCCTGACGTGCTTGAGCAGCGTCGCCCCATCCATGCCCGGCATGCGCATGTCCGAGACGATGACGGCGGGAGCACCTTTGTCCTTGAGGATTTGCAGGGCGCTGGTCCCGCCGTTGGCGGCGAGCACCTGGTAGTCGCGGCGCAGATGCACCGCCAAACTGTCCACGACTCGGGGTTCATCGTCGACACAGAGAATGCTGGGTAGGTCTTCGCGGTTCATGATGATGCCTGGTCAAAAATTCATGTTGGCTTGAGTGCGCTCGCCACGCGAGCCTGCGCGGCTTGCCAATCGAAAGGTGCATTGAGACTGGCGAGATATTGGGCGTTTACGCACACATCGGGCTGCGTCGGAGCAACGATGGCAAAGGCGTTGGCAGGATCGATCAGCGCGTGCGAAACCGCGAGGGCGCCTACCAGATCGTAGCCATGCGGGGTGACGGCCGTGGGCGTGTGATGCAAGGCGACGGCCTCAACAATGGCGTAGGGCAGACCCCATAACCCAAGCAAGTAGGCGCCGATTTCGGCGTGTGTCGCGCCGGTGATTCTCCGCTCGCACTCCAATAGCGACAGGCCTTCGTCGTGCGAAAGCTTCAGTGCGCTCGCCAGTTCCTTCGGGCATTCCTGGATCAGGATCCAGTAGCCGATATCGTGCAGTAGGCCCGCCAGCCAGGCATCATCCGGCGACGCCCGCCCTCCCGCGAGGGCCTTGCAGGCAGCCGCCGTGCATTGCGCGTGGCTTTGCAGCCGCTCCGGATCCACATCCGACAGGCCCTTCGGCGCCTGCCACTGGGAGAAGATTTCGGCCGACAGGACGAGATTGCGCACGGTCGCGAACCCTAGGTATGTCACGGCATCCTTGATTCGCACCATGGGCTTGCGCAGGCGGAAGAAGGCCGAATTGGTGATCTGCAGCACTTTGCTTGCGATGGCGGCGTCCGCATTGACGATGTCGCCAATTTCAGCGGCGGTCACGCTGGGCTGCGCGAGCGCTGCCTGCAATAAACCGTAGGTTTTAGGCATCGCCGGCAGTTTGCCGATGCTGCCGACCACCTTGCGCAGCGACTCCTGGCCGAGCAATTCTTGCAGATAGAAACAGCGTTCAATGATGTTTTCCAATTCTCGGCCGTCGCAGGGCTTCGCGACGTATTGATGCGCCAAGGAGGTCAGCCGCACCGCTTGCACGGGATCCGAATAGCCCGAGACGATGATGCGCATCGCGTTGGGCCAGCGCTGCTTGACCACGGTGAGCAATTGGCCGCCGTCCATTCCCGGCATCCGCACGTCCGAAACCACCAGGTCAAATCGCTGCTGTTCGAGCGCTGCGATGGCTTCGTCGCCGCTCGATACAAACTTCATGTTCCAGTCGTGCCGATGCTTGTAGAGGCGCGCTCGTAAGCTGTCGAGCAAATCTCGCTCATCGTCGACGAATAAGATGTCCCTCATGGGGCCGCTCGCGCGCTGCGGCCCGCGATCGGCAGCCTTACCGTGAACTCCGTTCCCACGCCAACTTCGCTGTTGACGCTGATCTCGCCGCCATGCTTATCGACGACGATGGCATGGCTGATGGCGAGCCCTTGTCCCGTGCCGCGCCCCACCTCCTTGGTGGTAAAAAATGGATCATAGAGCTTGGAGAGATTCTCCTTTGGGACGCCACAGCCATTGTCGCGCACGCGAATCACAGCTTGATCGTCCTCTGCGGCGACCCGGATGGTGATTTCGCCGCTGTCGGAGTCTTTTCCCGAGTCCTTGATGGCATGTGCCGCGTTGACGATGAGGTTTAGAAATACTTGATTGAGCTCACCGACATTGCAAACCACGTAAGGTAGCTCGCCGAATTCGGTCCGCACCTTGGCCACATACTTGTACTCATTCGATGCGACCAATAGCGTGGTTTCCAGCGCATGCAGCAGATCCACGGCATTCTGTTCGATCGCATCGGGATGCGCGAACTCCTTCATCGCCTTGACAATGTTGGTCACTCTCTCGACACCGTCGAATGTCCTGGTGAACGCTTTCGGAACCTCGCTGCGCAGGTACTCTATATCGAGCTTCTTTTCCAGCTCAGCAATTTCGTGTTTGTAGGTCTCGCGCGCGCCTTCCGGCAGCGTGGCCGCGGCTCGATTCACGTTATCGAACAGTTTGTCGAAGTCCTCAAAGGCGCTGCGCAAAAAATACACGCTGTCGCCCACATATTGAATCGGTGTGTTGATCTCATGGGCGATTCCCGCCGCGAGCCGACCGACCGATTCCAATTTCTGCGCCAACTGCAGTTCAATCCCGATGCGCTCGCGTTCCTTCATTTCGGCAAGGAGCTTGTTCTGAAGCTCCTGCTTCTTGTGAGTTTCGATGCGCTTCGCCGTGATGTCGGCGCCCACGGCCACGGTGTGCGTGAAGCGTCCCCCGCTATCGTACAAGGGCCTGATGGAAACTCCGAGCCAAAAGGTGCTGCCGTCCGGGCGTGCCACTTCGTCCTCGAGTTGCACGGTCTGACCGGCGCGTAGCGCCTCCTGGACCTCTGTCATCGATTTCGGATTGCGTCCGACCCACTGGGTCAGCAGGGTGATCGGTTTGCCGATAAGTTGTTCGCGAGCGTAGCCGTGCGTGTCCGCCACGATCTTGTTGCAATAAACGATGATGGGCGCAGGATGCTCTTGGCGGGCGATGACGAAGAAAGAAGGTGTGGCGTCGAGCGCATGGTCACGCAGGGCAAGCTGTGCGCGTAGCGTCTCGTTTTCGGCGCGCAAGGCAACGACTGCCGACTCCAATTCCGCGAGCCGCTGCGTCTGCGCATCGCAGACGACCGCGTCGATTCTCTGCCCATCTGCCAGTTGGCCCGCGGTCATCGTTGTGTCCTTGCATGAAAACGCGCTCGCCAGCGGCCGCGCGGCGTTGCCGACCCGGTAACCGTTGTGCGGGCGTGCGGCTCCCTGTCGGCGGTTATCGACTAATGCGCAAAAAACCTTAGCTTGATTCTCGAATGCGCCGCGAGTGATCCACGAAGTGTGAAACGCGTACGATGCGCGGCAAAAATTACAGAAACCTAGCTAACATCGGCGCCAAAAACAATCTGAGAACGTACTCACAAGTCTCGTGTTTTAAGGTTTGCCCCAGTACCGAACAAGGGCAATCTTGGCGCAGACTTCAGCGGTGGCACGAGCGTGATTCAAAGGATGAAGAAGCGTGGCGGGAATACTCAGACGGAATTGGTTTGTAGGCGCATTGATCACGTACGGCTGCGCCGCCCCACTGGCGCAGGCTGACAACCCCGCGTCCAGCATCGGTGAGCTCAAGCAACTCAACGTCGAAGACTTGATGAATGTGCAAGTGACCTCTGTCGCCCGCCATCCCGAGAGGCTGCTCGAGTCGGCATCCGCCATCCAGGTCATTACGCAGGAGGACATCCGGCGTTCCGGGGCGACCAGTATTCCTGAGGCGCTTCGATTGGCCGACAACTTGCAAGTGGCGCAGAAAAATTCGCATGACTGGGCGATCAGCGCACGCGGTTTCAATACCGCCTTGGCGAACAAGCTGCTGGTCATGATCGACGGGCGCACCGTGTACACGCCGCTGTACTCCGGTGTCTTTTGGGACGTTCAGGATTACGTGCTCGCGGACATCGACCGCATCGAGGTCATCAGCGGACCTGGCGGCACGCTTTGGGGAGCCAACGCGGTAAACGGCGTCATCAATATCATCACAAAAAGCGCCAAAGATACGCAGGGCCTTTACGCCCAGGCGGGGGGTGGCTCGCGTCCCCAGGATTTTGCGGACGTTCGCTACGGCGGCGCGCTCAACCCCGACACCCAGTTTCGTATTTACGGCAAGTATTTCGATCGCGGCAGTGAAGTGCTCGCCGACGGAGACTCGGCGTCAGACGCTTGGCGGCAAGGTCGCGGTGGATTCCGAGTGGATTCGGACGCCTCTGCGGTCGATAAACTGACCGTGCAGGGCGATGTCTACGAAGGGCACGAAGATGGACAAACCGGCGGCACTTCGGACACGAGCGGTGAGAATATTTTGGGCCGATGGTCGCGCCGCATTTCCGACACGTCGGACTTCGGTCTCCAATCCTACGTCGACCGCACTCACCTATCGAATCCGGCCGCTCCGCTCATCATCAACGGACTGCAGTTCGCGGGACCGGGGATCTTTCAGGACGATCTGACGACATACGATGTGGATTTCCAGCATCGATTTCGAATCGGTACGGCCAATGGCATTGTCTGGGGCTGGGGATTTCGCTACACGCACGATGTGGTGAGCAATGCGCCGTCGCTCGCGTTTCTTCCGCCCACGTTGGATCGCGACTTGTACAGCGTCTTTGCGCAAGACGAGATTGCGCTGCGGTCCGACCTGTCGCTCACGCTCGGATCGAAGCTCGAGCGCAATGATTACACCGGATTTGAAGTCGAGCCCAACGTGCGTTTGAGTTGGATTTTAGACTCCAAAGAGGCGCTGTGGGCCGCCGTTTCCCGCGCGGTGCGCACCCCGTCGCGCATCGATCAGGATTTCTCGGAAGCCGCACCGCCGCACCTCGTGCTCTTGGAGGGAGGCTCGAATTTCACCTCCGAATCGGTGGTGGCATACGAGCTCGGCTATCGCATCCAGCTCGACCAGCGGCTGTCGGCCTCGGTGTCGAGCTTTTTCAATCACTACAACGATATCCGCAGCACATCGATCACCCCGAAGACCATTCTGCCGTTTTTCTTCGCCAACGGCTTGGAGGGAGATACGGACGGGCTCGAATTCAGCAGCAACTACCAGGTGTCGGATACCTGGTCGCTGCATGCCGGCTACACGCTTTTGAAGGAACACCTGCATGTGAAGCCGGGGCAGACGGATCTTAACGATGCCCTCAATGAAACGGCCGACCCCCAGCATCAATTCTCGTTGCGCTCTTCACTCAATTTGCCGCGGCGCGCGGAGTTCGACACGGCGCTGCGCTGGGTCGATACGCTGCGCACCAATAACGGCGCGGTGGTCGGAACGGTGCCGAGCTATTTTGAGCTGGACACGCACCTCGCCTGGCACGCCAGCGATCGGCTGGAATTTGCGCTGGTTGGCCAAAACCTGCTTCACAACCGCCATCCTGAATACGGCTTTCCGGGCCCGGAGCGGCCGGAGATGGAGCGTACAGCGTATGGAAAATTTACATGGCGCTATTGAGGGGAAAGCTGCGGCTACTTCTCGTAGCCGGTGCGTGTCTCATTGTCACGCAGGCCTTGAGTGCCGCCGATGCCCCGACGGAAAATCAGGTTCAAGCCGTTTTTCTGTTCAACTTCTCGCGCTTCGTCGAATGGCCGCCGCAGGCATTCGCCGCGCCCAGCGACCCGTTTGTCATCGGCATCGTGGGCAGCGACCCTTTCGGTGCGCGACTGGATGAGGCGGTGCGCAACGAACAGATCAATGGCCACGCCCTCATCGTGCGCCGGTTCCGCAGTATTTCCGAGGTCGACAACTGCCAAATCCTCTTCATCGATCGCTCGGAAATCGCGCGCCTGGGGCAAATTCTTGCCGCGCTGGACCACCGCAGCACGCTGACGGTTTCCCAGGCCGACGGCGCCGCACAGCGCGGCGTCATGATCCAGTTCGCCACCGAAAATAGTCGCATTCGACTGCGCATCAATGTGGATTCGGCACGCGCCGCGGGGCTGACCATCAGTTCCAAGCTGCTGCGTCCGGCCGAGATCATCGGCGCGGACGCCAAGGAGCAGCGATGAGCAAATCATCCACGCCCATCCGCCGCACATTGATGAACATGATTTTTCTCGCGAGCGGCGTGGTCTTACTGGTGACCTCGTCGGCGTTTTGCGCCTACGAATTTTTGACATTTCGCCAATCCAGCATTCAGCAATTGCAGATATTGAGTAGAGCCATCGCGAGCAACAGCACTGCGGCATTGGCATTCGAAAATGCAGAAGACGCTGCGAGCGTTCTGACCGCTTTCAAATCAGATCCGCACATCGTCGCAGCCGCGCTTTACGACATTCGCGGAAAGGTTTTCGCCACCTACCCCCAGGGGCTTGACGTGGGGCGCTTGCCGGCGCGGGTCGGTGCAGGCTTTACGTTCGGCCGCTCCGCGCTGGTCGGTTTTCAACCCGTCGCGGAAGGCTCCAAACAGCTCGGCGTCTTGTACGTGGAGTCCGACCTCAAAGCCATGTATTCGCGCATGGAGCTTTACGGAGTCATTCTCGCGCTCGTCGCCGCACTCTCTTTGTCGCTCGCTTTTCTGATATCCCGCAGAGTACAGCACCGGCTGCTGCAGCCCATTCTTGCGCTGGCGGACACGACCCGCGCGGTAGCGGAGCGGCACGACTATACGGTGCGAGCGGCCCCCACGGGTGCCTATGAATTCGACCTATTCACCGACACCTTCAATCAGATGCTCACGCGGATTCAGGAATCCGAGGGCAAGCTGCAGGCGCAGGTAGGTCGGCTCAGTCTCCTACAGCACATCACCCGCGCGACCGGCGAGAGACAGGACCTGCCCAGCATCTTTCAAGTGGTGCTGGCAAGCCTCGAGGAAAATCTCCCCATCGACTTTGGATGTTTCCTGCTGCACGACCCGGGCGCCAAATCGCTGACCGTCACTGCGCTCGGCCGAAAGGGCAGCTTATTTGCGGAACGCTTGAGCTTGTTGCCGCAGAGTTCCGTGCCGATCGATCCCAACGGCTTGTCGCGCTGTGTCGCCGGTGAATTGGTATACGAGCCCGACGTCGCGCGGGTACCCTTTCCGTTTCCGCAAAGGTTGAGTGCCGCGGCACTGCGCTCGGTGGTGTTCGCGCCGCTCATCGTCGAAAGCCAGGTATTTGGCGTGTTGGTGTGTGCGCGCGCCGAGGCTGAGACCTTCAGCAGCGGCGAGTGCGAGTTCCTGAAGCAGCTGAGTGAACACGTTGCCCTGGCGAGTCACCAGGCACGCCTGTACGGCGCCCTGCAGCAAGCGTATGACGACTTACGGCAAAGCCAGCACACGGTGATGCAGCAGGAGCGGCTGCGGGCACTGGGGCAGATGGCGAGCGGCATCGCGCACGACATCAACAACGCCATTTCTCCGGTTTCGCTGTACACCGAATCGTTGCTCGAGCGCGAACCCAATTTGAGCGAGCGGACGCGCAACTATCTGACCACGATTCAGCGCGCGATTGAAGATGTTGCAAGAACCGTTGCCCGCATGCGCGAGTTCTACCGAGAACGCGATGCGCAACTCACGCTCGAGCGCGTCGAGATCAACCGCTCGGTACAGCAGGTGGTTGAATTAACCAAGCCTCGCTGGAGCGATCTGCCGCAGGCGCGCGGCGCGATGGTGGACCTGCAGACCTATCTGACGGATTCGCTGCCCGACATCATGGGAGCGGAACACGAAATCCGGGATGCACTGACCAATCTTATCTTCAATGCCGTCGACGCCATGCCCACCGGCGGCACGCTGTCGGTGCGCACACGCAAGGCGACCGTCGCCGACGGCGAGACGCGGGTCTTGATCGAGGTGACCGATACCGGCGTCGGCATGGATGAGGACACTCGTCGCCGCTGCTTGGAGCCGTTTTATACCACCAAGGGGGAGCGCGGAACCGGACTCGGCCTGGCGATGGTGTACGGCATGATCCAGCGGCACAGCGCCGAACTCGAGATTGACAGCGTGCCGGGCGAAGGCACGACCGTCAGGCTGAATTTTCCGGCATTCACCTCATCGGTTGTCAGTGCGCCCAAGGTCAGGACCGCGGCCAAGGTGAAGCGACGGCTGCGCATCCTTTTGGTTGACGATGACCCTTTATTGATCAAGTCGCTGCAAGACACCCTGCAGGAGGACGGGCATTTCGTCACGGCGACGCATGGGGGCCATGAAGGCATCGAAGCCTTCGTCGCCGCCACGAAACGCGGCGAGTGCTTCGATATTGTGGTCACGGACCTCGGGATGCCCCATGTCGACGGCCGTAAGGTCGCGAGCTCTATCAAGGGCGTCTCGCCGACGACTCCGGTGGTCCTGCTCACCGGTTGGGGGCAGCGCCTCATTGCGACTAACGATGCGCCCGCGCATGTCGACAAGGTGTTGGCCAAACCTCCGCGCCTGCACGAATTGCGCGCGGCGCTGGCGGAGTTGGTCGCGTGAGTCCCGCGGCCCGATTGCTGATCGTCGACGATGAGGCTGCGCAACTGCGTGCGCTGTGCGATACGTTGCAGCTCGAGGGCTATGAGACGCAAGGATTTAGTTCCGGACAGCAGGCCTTGGAGAACTTGCGGCCGGCCGAGTTCGAATTGCTGCTGACTGATCTAATGATGCCGGAAATGGATGGCATCACGCTGATCGATGCCGCCAAGAAAATCGATCCTGCGATCGGCGCGCTGGTGATGACCGGTCACGGCACCATCGATACGGCCGTGCGGGCCATGCAAGGCGGCGCGCTCGACTACATTCTCAAGCCGTTCAAGCTGAACGTGATCTTGCCTGTCATCGCGCGCGCGCTCGATGTGCAGCGCCTGCGGCGAGAAAACGCGGAATTGCATCTGCGCGAAAAGCAGCGATCGGCCGAATTGGCGGCCGCCTATCATGACCTGGAGTCCTTTTCGTACTCGATCTCGCACGACCTACGCGCGCCGCTACGCTCCATGGACGGATTCGCCGCCATACTCGAGAGCGAATTCGCGGAGCAACTCGGCGAAGAGGGCCGCAGAATCTTAAGCGTGATTCGCGGCGGCAGCCAAAAGATGGACGAGCTCATCGTCAGTCTGCTGGAATTTTCCCGAGTGGGCCGATCGGCATTGCAATTCGACCGCGTCGATATGACGTTGCTCGCGGATGCCGCCGCCAGCGAAGTCCGAGCGCAGTACTCAGGCCCCGAACCTCAGATCGACATCGCTGATTTGCCCTCCGTCCAGGCGGACCCGGTCGTCATTCGCCAAGTCTGGTGCAATTTGATCGGCAACGCGCTCAAATACAGCGCGAAACGCGCCATACCGAAGGTCTCCGTCAGCGGCCGCGTCGACAACGGAGAAGCCATCTACCAAGTGCAGGACAACGGCGCGGGCTTTGACATGCGTTACGCGGACAAGCTGTTTGGCGTGTTTCAGCGTCTGCATCGGAGCGAGGATTTCTCGGGAACCGGCGTGGGACTCGCAATTGTGCACCGCATCATCACCCGACACGGTGGCCGCATTTGGGCTAAGGGTTCCCCCGATGCCGGAGCCTGCTTCCAGTTTGCACTTCCGGTCCGAGCGGCCTCATGATCGTCCCAGTATTGCCGATTTACTCACGATGAGGACGCAATTGAAGCTGGTTGTCGTGGAAGACAGCGTGGCGGATGCTGAGCTGCTGGCCCGGCATTTGGCCAAAGCAGGCCTCGATTGCGCCATCAACCGAGTTCAGACGGAACCTGAATTCATCGCGGCGCTGCATCGGGACAAACCGGACCTGATCCTCTCCGATTTCTCCTTGCCCAACTTCAGCGGCCTGCGGGCCCTCGATCTCGCGGTAGTTCACGCCCCCGATATTCCTTTTATCTATGTGTCGGGAACCATCGGCGAGGAAAGGGCCATCGACGCGCTGCGTCGTGGGGCGACCGACTATGTGCTCAAGAGCAACCTGTCGCGGCTCTCCTCGGCCATCGAGCGCGCACTGCGCGAGGCCAAGCTCAAGGCCGAACGTCGCCACTCCGAGCAGGTGCGCACCGAACAAGAAGAGCGCCTGCGCCGCTTGACGCGCACCTACCGTATGCTCAGCAGCACCAGTTCGGCCATTCTGCGCCTGCACAATCGCGCCGAGCTGCTCGACGAGGTCTGCCGCATCGCGGTTCAGCAGGGAGGTTATCAGCGCAGTGCAATCAGCCTGACCGATTCCGGCACCAAGGTCTTGATCCAGCTGGCGTGCGCCGGTCTTGATTCGCAGCCGCACGGCGGGACCGACCAAATCATGGATCCCTTCGGCCCTCAATCGGATCTCATGGAGCAGGTGATTCGCAGCGGCGCGCCGGTTGTCCACAACGATTTACATCGCGAAGCGCCGAGCGAATCACTGCGCGACAGCGCGATCCTGCTCGGCTACCACGCGGTTGCCGCGCTGCCGCTGAAAATCGACGGCGCCACCATCGGGGTTATCAGACTATTCAGCACCGAATCCGGCGTGTTCGACGCGGCGGAAGTCGGAGTGTTGCTGGAGCTGACCGCCAATATCAGCTTTGCGCTCCAGTATCTCGAGAAAGACGAAGCGGTGCATTTCCTGTCGTACTTCGACAGCTTGACGGGACTCGCGAAGCGGCCGCTGTTTTGTCAGCGGCTGGCGCAGACCCTGGCGAAGGATACGCGTGATGATGCCGGCCGCACCGTGCTGGTGTTTGACGTGCAGAAACTCGGCGCCATCAACGATTCGTTCGGACGCTACGTGGGCGATAGTCTGATTGAGAAAATAGCAGCCCGGCTGAAACAAACGTATACCGATTCGGAGTGCGTCGGCTATTTTGGCGGCGGCACGTTTGTGATTAGTCTCCCTGATTGCAGCAATGCGTCGGATACCGGACTCATGACGAGAAGCGCGGCCGCACCATTGTTTGTCGAGCCCTTCTATATCGACGGGCAGGAATTGCGCCCGACCATCCGTTCGGGACTCGCCTTCTTTCCGCATGATGCAAAAACCGCCGATGCCTTGGTACAAAACGCCGAAGCGGCGCTCAAGGCGGCGCGCGAAGACAATGAAAAATACATGATGTACGGACTGGTTACTCAGCGTCCGACGTCGCGAAGCTTGGCGTTGGAAGCACGGCTCACCCGAGCCCTCGATCGCGATGAGTTTCTGCTGCACTATCAGCCGAAAATCGATATCAAGAGCGGCAAGGTCCAGGGTCTGGAAGCGCTGCTGCGTTGGCAAGACTCTGAAGACGGCATCATCCAACCGTCGGTATTCATTCCCTTGCTCGAGCAATCCGGCGCCATCGTTGATGTGGGCGAGTGGATTTTTCTGCAGGCAGTACGCGATATCAGAAAATGGCACGACGCCGGATTACAGAACATACGCGTCGCGGTCAATGTCTCGCCGCTGCAATTGCGGCGCCGGGATTTCGTGGATCGTGTCTTGGCCGGCATTACACCCCTCGGGTCGTCAGCCGCGGGACTGGATATCGAGATTACGGAAAGCATGTTGATGCAGGATTTGGATTTGTCCATCCGCAAGCTCACCCAGCTTCGAGAGGCGGGACTCGGTGTTGCGATCGATGATTTCGGCACTGGATATTCCTCGCTGCGCCTCCTCGCCAAACTACCGGTCGATACCCTCAAAATCGACCGGTCGTTCGTGCAGAGCATCGCGGACACCCCCAATGTCGCAACGCTCGTCGCCACCGTCGTTTCGCTGGCGCGCGCTTTCAACATGAAAACCGTTGCCGAGGGCGTGGAGACCGCGGAGCAACTGCAAAAGTTGCGGCACATGAAATGCGACCAGGCGCAGGGTTACCTGTACAGCCGGCCGGTGGCGGCTTCGGAGGTGCCTGCGGTAATCTCTCGGGTAGAGCGTGCACAGTTCACAACAATTCACGCGTTTCCCAATCCGGCTGATTCGAGCCGGTAAACTTCGATCGCCAAGTGATGGTCCGACTGGTATCTGACCGATGTGCCGGGCAATTATCGCGACGCTAGGAGTGGACGTAGTTCCTAGGCCCACACCGACACTGATCATTACGAGTCAGAACAAATCGCGACGCGAACTTACGCGTGACATCGGAATCCCCGTCGCTGCGAGCTTGGCGCGCCCACCTCTGCTTCCGCCCGGCCGTGGAATGGGGCGGCCGCTTTTATGCCGCGCTATTTTAGGCGCGGGAAGGCCGCCTGCCCTCGGCACGCAGCCACCTCAAGGCGACGCTTGCTATCGCGCGCGAGAAAAAGAAACTCAAGAAACAGATGAAAGCGGCGGGACTGGTCCACGACAAACCTGGACACTAAGCTGCTTACAGGAAGAGATCATCCTCCTCTCGCTGTATTCGATCCTACGAGCCTAATAAAAACGCCGGTTTTTAGATCCAAATGGTTTCGAGCGAGAGTTAGCTGATCCTTGAGTTTTCGATCGAGCGGGGCCCTGGAAGCGGGGTCAAGGAAAATGAATTCGGACGCTGGTGCTTGGCGATTCCCTTTCCGTCCGATCAATTGCGATGCCGCGCACGGAAAGCATTTACCATGCGGTGAGGGCGCCTTTCCCTCTGCTATATTGGTTACCGACACCGCCGATGAAACGGCGAAATCAATTGGATCATTCTCAAGGGCAACAGATGAGAGATATCGAGAGAACCGGCGTTAGCCAAGCGACCCCGGAGGTTGACGAGAGTTCGCCAGTCAAATCTGGGATTTCGGCCGTCGCGTTGATCGAAGAAGGGAATGTGTTTGAGAAACAGGGGCGGATTCCCGAGGCAATGGCGCGCTACGATGCCGCGGTCCAAGTCGACCCAAAATGCGCGCGAGCACATATGAACCGCGGCAACATCCTGCTCGCAGGTGCCCAATTCGATGCGGCTCACAGTGCCTACCAAACCGCCATAACCTGTGACCCGCACTATGCGGCGGCGCACTTCAATTTTGGCAACCTGAATTATCGCGTCGGCCGGCTCGAGCTTGCATTACGCAATTACCAAGCAGCCGCCGGCATTAGGCCGGACTTTGCAGATGCGTTCGTGGCAATGGGAAATGTACTTGAAAACCTGGGTCAAGCAGCCGAGGCAATCGCGAACTATGAGCGCGCGCTGATCATCAAGCCTGGTTACGCGGAAGTGCACTACAATCTTGGGTTACTTGCAGAAAAGCAAGGTCAAGAATCGCAGGCTGCTTCCAGTCTGCGCCGGGCCGTTGAGATAAACCCCAATTTTACTCGCGCCCACATCGCACTGGGCAGGGCACTAATGAGTCTAGGGCAGCTCGACGCGGCAGAGGCCAGCCTGCGCCGCGCGTTGTCTATCGAGCCAGAATCCGCTGAAATTCTCTACTTCCTGGCGATGGTGCTTCTTACTAACGGCAAGACACCGGAAGCGCTACAGCTGATAGTACCCTCCCTTGAGCGCGATCCCAGATCGACAATCAAGACGGCGTTCGTCAGCTGCATTGCGCGTGCTAGGTTTGTAACCGATGATTCGAGCGCGCGCGCGCTACTCATCGCCGCCATCACGGAACCTTGGGGTATACCGTGCGAACTTTGCCGTCCGGCACTCAGTCTTATCATGCTTAATCCAAGGGTTGCGGACTGTGTACGCCTCGCGAATGGAGCATGGCCCGCGCGCTTGCCAAAGACTGCGTTATTCGGTGCGTATGGCGTTGCTGCCCTGGCGGCAGACTTTTTACTCGGTGCCGTGCTGAAAGTAGCACCTGTTACAACGATCGAATTCGAGCGTTTCCTAACTTGCGCGCGCCATGCCCTGCTTGAGACCGCATCTGGCGAGGAATCGCTGAATTTTATGGATACTACGGAGCTGCAGTTTTATGCCGCACTTTCACAGCAATGCTTTGTGAACGAGTACGTTTTTGATTGCGGCCACAGAGAAATGCTCTCAGCAGTTGCGTGTCGCGAAAAACTATCGGAGCTGCTGGATTCCGGCGAGGTCGTGCCGCCAATTCTCTTGGTTGCCGTGGCTGCATATTTTCCGCTCTGCACCCTGCGTGGTGCAAACCGGCTTCTTGCTTCAAACTACACGGACCCTATTCAGGAAGTCCTGCGCCAACAGATTCTCGAACCGCTCGAAGAGGAGGCGCTGCGGGCAGGAATCCAGCGCTTGACCTCTATCGCAGGCGGTGTCTCCGAAGAGGTACGCGATCTGTATGAACAGAATCCCTACCCACGCTGGGTGAGGCTGCCAATACGCGACAACCCGGCACCGAACTTCAATGTGGAATTGCGGCATATGCTGCCCTTCGGGTCTTTTACGCCAATGCCTGATGACACGGCGCCGGAAGTGCTTATCGCAGGGTGCGGCACCGGCAGTCATCCCATCATTGCCGTGCAGCGATTCCGCGGCGTTCGCGTGCTGGCGATAGACCTCAGTTTGAGCAGCATAAGCTATGCGAAACGAAAAACTCAAGAAATGAGCATAACGAAAATTGAGTATGCACAGGCGGATATTCTAAAGCTCGGCGACATCTCGCGCACATTTGACATCATTGAATCCGTCGGGGTCCTGCATCATCTGGCCGACCCCTTTGCCGGATGGCGAACCCTGCTGTCTCGATTGCGGCCAGGGGGATTCATGGCATTGGGCTTTTACAGCGAAATTGCGCGCAGGCATGTGCTCAAGGCGCGTGAATTCATTGCCGCGCGGGGCTACGGAAGCACTCAGGTAGAAATCCGTCGATTCCGACAGGATCTGGCAACCGGCGGCACCGGCGCTGACCTGCAGTGGTTGAGCGACGTGCCGGACTTCTACTCGACCAGCGAGTGTCGCGATCTGTTATTTCACGTTCAGGAGCATCGGCTGACACTGGGTCAGATCGAGTCGTTCCTTACGGAATTCCGGCTCCACTTCATTGGCTTCGAGTTGGATCCGCGCGCTATATATATGTACCGCGAACGCTTCGGCAACGATAGGTCCGGAACCAATTTGCGCAATTGGGCACAATTTGAGGCCGAGAATCCTGATACTTTTTCCGGAATGTACCGATTCTGGATTCAAAAGCCGATTTGAAGTTAAAGATCTCAATGAAAATGATGTATGGACCGCTCACTCGGCGTCCGACCGATACCCGCCGCGGATGTGGCGTCGGTTATTTCTCGATTGGAGCGCGCCCAGTCCACAACAATTTACGCTCTTTCAAATCCCGCCGATTCAACTCGGTAGACTTCCATTTGCGAACGTACACGCAAATATCATAGGCGTTGGATGGGATAGATAGGATATGCATTTCCGACTGAAAGCTTTTTCGTTGCATTTACTGTCTAGCGCTACTGTACTGACCCTCATACTCGGGTGTCTCTATTTCGGTTGGTATCGTTGGCCTGGCTGGTATCTGACCGATGTGTCTCTTGTAGTTCTCGTCATGGTTGGCGTGGACGTAGTTCTTGGACCCACACTGACGCTGATTATTGCCAATAGCAATAAGCCGCGCCGAGAGCTGACGCGCGACATCGGTATCATCGTCACCGTGCAGCTCTGCGCACTGAGCTATGGTTCCGTGCAGCTGTGGAATGGACGGCCGCTGTACTACGTATTTTCAGAGAATGCGCTGTCGGTAGTGCAAGCCTACGACATCAATGATCAGGACGCTGATCTCGGCCGTCAACAGAATGCAGAGTTTGCCCCCCATTGGTACAGCTTACCGCGCTGGGTGTGGGCTCCGCTTCCGCAAGATCCACAGGAACGTCAAGCGCTCGTTTCGGGAATAGGTGCCGGAGCCGCCGTCATCTCGATGCCCAAATACTACAAGCCCTGGGAACAAGGATTGCCGGCACTTCGCGATCAGTTGATTAAGCCGGATGATTCCAAATTTTTTTCGGGAGTGGAGAAGAAGAAGCTAAAACAGCACATGCAGGCAGCCGGGTTGGCCACCGACCAAGCAGACGCTCTGCCCTTCACGGGACGGACCCGACCTCTGCTCGCCGTGTTTAGGCGGTCAAGCCTGCAGATAGCAGGGATGTTTAAGCCAAAATAGAGGTACTCGCATCGCAGGGCGTGCGCGGAAGCGCTAAGAGAAGCCACAGCTCGGACATCGGCTGCAATTGGATGTTAAGCGGATAGCCGGGACAGGAAAGCGCTTGTATGAGTTCACAGCCGTCGATGACTGCACGCGCCTTCCGGTGCTGATGGTCCGATGCCTGCGACCAAACATTAGCCATCGTTTCGTCGATGGAGTCATCCGACGACTACCCTTTCGAGTGCTGGTCATCTAACTGACAATGGCGCTGAGTTCCAGTCTCGCTTCCACTGGCACGTTGAATCACGCGATATCCGCCATGTCTACGTCGGACCGAGGACACGGCACCTGAACGGCAAGGTCGAACGCTTACACCGTGTCGATGAACATGAGGTCTGTCAGCTCCTCGACAAAGACGGCGTTGCCGACGATATCCAACTGTTTAATGACAAGCTTCGCGAGTGGGAGGACTATTATAATTACCATCGGCCACACGGAGCTCTCGATGGGCAAACGCCCTACGAGCGGCTCCCGGCAAAAACCGGTGCCAGTGTGTCACCTGCGTCTTGAGACCTTACACAAAATTTGAGAGCGCGCCCGGAGAGATTCGAACTCCCGACCTCCTGGTTCGTAGTCGCAAAGGTGATTTTGTAGGTTCTTATTTTTCAACCACTTAGCAGGCCCGCCCTCACTCAAAACAGGCACCGTAGCGCATGAAACTGCATCAAACGCTACGTTTTCACTACGGTGCCAACTGCAGTCAACCGCTCGGTGTGTATAATACACACGATGCAGAGTCGCGAGCTGATCAAGCTTTTGCAGGCGGATGGCTGGCAACTTCAACGAACTCGCGGCAGCCACCACCAGTTCGTGCATCCAACGAAGCCGGGAACCGTTACGGTTCCGCATCCGAAGAAGGATCTTGGAAAAGGCTTAGTGCGGGCGATTCGAAAGCAAGCCGGTCTGAGGTGAGGTTTCCAATTTATGCGATATCCCATTGCAATTGAGACGGGCGATGCCAAACACGCGTACGGCGTCGTGGTGCCTGATTTGCCAGGCTGCTTTTCGGCAGGCGATACTTTGGATGAGGCGTTGACCAACGCGCGGGAGGCTATCCTGCTTCATCTCGAAGGCCTATTGGATGACGGCCAACCCTTTCCAAAGCCCTCCACTATCGAGCAGTTGCGCAGCAAACGCAGCTATCGCGGCTGGACTTGGGCGATCGTCGACGTCGACGTCAGCGAGCTTGGCGATAAAGCGGCTCGCGTCAACATTACGTTGCCGCAGCGGATTCTCCGCGCAGTGGATGCTCACGCTCGTAAACAGGGCGAGACACGGTCGGGGTTTCTTGCGCGCGCGGCACTGGACGCGATGCGAAAACCGGCATGAGCTACAAGCAACTAGGCGGTCGCTGATCGGACCCGGAGAGGCGCGAGCATGCTCGGCACAAGCGCGTGATTTATGAACAAACGACTTAAGACGATCCCCAAGTTTGCTAGTGAGGCCGCGGAAAGAGCGTTCTGGGAAAAGAATGATTCGACTGCGTATTTGGATTGGAAAAAAGCGCAGTCCACTGTTCTCCCACATCAGCGCGTGGAGCTTAGGGCGGTTGTTCCCGCCCGCGTTACGCCGCTCAAACGAGGAAAACATGGCCTTATCCATTAAACAGCGTGCACACCAAGTGATAGAGGCCATGTCTGACGATGCGACGTGGCAGGAACTATTGTACGCATTAGAGCTGCGATTCGATGTAGAGGCCGGGGTCGCCGACGCGAAGGCCGGACGAGTGACTGACACCGACGAGTTGCGGCGGGAATACGGCCTTCGACAGTGAACGTGACGGGGACCGCTCTGGTCGCGAGGGGCGAATGTAGGAAATTGGCCGGCGCGGGTGGATCGCGGTCAGCGATGACAACCGTTACTGTGGACTTACTAAGGACCGAGGCAAGTGACCAGAAAACGAATCACCAGTGTGTGGGATGCGATCGAGGATACCCCCGAGAAAGCGGAGAACATGAGACTCCGGTCGTCGCTGATGATTGCTCTTAAGCAGCATTTGGTCGGGACGGATCTCAGTCAGCGACAGATCGCCAAACATTTTGGAGTTACCCAACCGCGTGTCTCAGATCTGATGCACGGGAAGATCGACGAATCTGGTTTGGATGCGCTTGTGAACATGGCGGCGGCGGCCGGTCTGCACGTCAAGCTAAGCATTCGAAAAGCGGCTCGAGGTTCGCCAGGCTTGGCCCTGCGAGATCGCTAGAGGCGCGGTGATCGCGCTGACATCCGTCTCAAATCGGCCACAACTGGTCAGAGGCCACGCAGTTTGCATTGCTTCATACGCTACGTTGGAAGTATCGTCGGTTTCTTGGTTCAAAGGATTGTGTAATTGGAAACCAAGGATTGCTTTGGTCAGACAGTTCGCGTGGGAGATCGCGTAAAGGTTATTGGGCTTTCCGACGCGTTCATAAAATCATTGCCGCCCGAAGATCACCACCACATTTCTCAGATGATCGGCGGAGTCTTCGTAGTTGAGGAAATCGACGACGGTGGCCAAGCATGGGTCACTAAATGGTGGAGCATCGGCGGCGGATCCGATGCGCATGCTATTGGCCTAGCGTCTCCAGAAATGGCTCTAACTCCGTTAGCGGATTCTGAAGACCTCGAAAAATGACGCGCACGGTTCCACCAGCACTTTACGACGAGGTCTTCGCCCTAGCTACCGCTATCGCTCAACCGGACGCTAGACCGCTGGATGTGGTCGATGAGGTCACCTCGTCAGATGCATATGCCAAACTTCTTGCCTTATTCAAGAATCGCGAAAACTCTGGAGAACCAGACCCTTTCCTCACCGAGACATTGGCGGATTTCACCATTGATAACGCCGAGTCGATTCGCCTGTACAGGTTGGCCTTGGATCAGTGCGCTGCCTTCCCCGGTGAGGCCACGCTATCAAAGCGCATCGGACTGGTACGAGAGCTGATCAAGGCCGATCGAAAGATCGAGGCTCGCGAGCAAATCGATATTGCACGCCGTGAATCGTTTTCAGCGCGTGATACCGGGTCTTTGGAAGAATTGAATGAGTTGGCTACTCAATGCGCGGTCTAACGATTCGGTTCCCGTGCGGTCGCGGTTCTGGTGTCTCAAAGCCGACATTCACCACTGGCGGCAGTTGGTCGGTTTGAGTCGGTCGCCGGTGAGGGAGTTGTTGTCCGTCTCAGATCGGACCCGTTTCTGCCGGTCACGAGAGGCTGCTTCCTGGACGTTGAATCTGCGGAAGGTTCAGCAATCCTAATAGCAATTGCCATGCTCCCAACCATGCGCGCTACGCGAGCAAGCCAAGAAGTGCCTTCAGAAACAGCGCGGCGCCAGTCAAAAAAAGAATAACTCTGTGCGTTGACGTCGCGGGAATCCCAAGCTCGCGACTAAATGCTCCACGGACTCTGATTATCAAGAAGCTCGAAACGGCCAGCCCCACACCGATGATGGCAAAAGCAATATTGGCAGCAGTGGCGGACATGGCACCTAACGAGGGAGTGGCGCGACGCGGCGCTCCGACAGGGTCAAACAAAGGCCCGTTATCCCAATCATCGACCCCCCTCCTTGGTTCATCGAAGACGCGCCGGCGATCGCTCCAACCGATTGTTGGCCGTGGCCCTCTTTGTCCTTCCAGTAACCCAAGAAGAGGACCTGATGCTTATGATCAATGGATAAGCGATAAGCAATATGGTCCTCTGGAAGGTCCCTCCCCTTCAGGCGGAGCTTTTCGCAGAGACAGGTGTCCGAAAACTGCTTATACCAATCGAAGTAATCCATTAGGTAGAAGAGGAGCCTACTCCTAGGATCGGCATTCAGAAATTTGGCAATGTCGCGATCAAATTCCTGCACCATGTTCTCAACAGGTGTCGCACTTACTATTGCGAGGCCCTCAAGAAATTCTGCCGGCATAACAGCCGCAGTTATTGCGCAGAGCCTACTGTCGTCAGTGTAGTGCCTCCCCACCGCGTCTAGATAGCCCGCGAAGAAGGTAGTATGAGACGGTACGGAGAAATCGCGAGCCATGCCTAACTACTAATTAGCCGACGAAAACATCGAGTAGGCGGGACGACTTGTCCGACGACATCTTGCGCTCCTTGCAATCCGGCTGGGATCCATAACCATCAGCCTGAGTTTACCGCATGCATCGAATGGCCGGTTCAATGCGATGATTTCGTGTGATCCAGTGCCCGGTTTTGGCCGATTTGAGTCGCCCAGGTGCGGTTAGGGAGAACCTTGCTCGTGAGTAGGCCGCGGGAACTTCCCCCGCGGCCGCTCGCAGAACCGTGCGTGAACCTCTCGATTCACACGGCTCCCATTGTTAAGCCACTTGCCTTGCGA
>Ga0210398_10001305_pt1 | contig 26014 bp, 26 predicted proteins | sample IncBWC4OmetaG_FD_161047 | JGI IMG/M metagenome (GOLD analysis project Ga0210398, IMG submission 161047) | Forest soil microbial communities from Barre Woods Harvard Forest LTER site, Petersham, Massachusetts, United States - Inc-BW-C-4-O | ecosystem: Environmental > Terrestrial > Soil >... | reverse complement strand
TGTTGTTTAGAATGGTCGGGGAGAGAGGATTCGAACCTCCGACCCCCTGGTCCCGAACCAGGTGCTCTACCAGGCTGAGCCACTCCCCGATCGTTGTGGAAGGACGCTCGCAAACGGGGTCCTGGTCGGCCCACGCTCCTGCTACGAGCTATCCTGAATATACCAGAAATGGCCGCTTTCACTCGCTCCCACCGCATGACCGACCAAAGTCAACTCGATCTCCGCACACTCAGGGTTCTCGATGGAGGAATGGCCTCCGAGCTTGAGCGCCGCGGCTGCGATATTTCCGGACCACTCTGGTCCGCGCACGTGCTCGATACGTCTTCCCGCATCATCGTCGAGGTTCATCTCGACTACCTCCGCGCCGGCGCCGACTGCATCTCGACCGTCAGCTACCAGGTCTCGGCGAGCGGGTATGCTGAACTCGGCCGTCCTGCCACTGACGCTGCGGCAGCGCTGCGCGAATCCGTCGTGATCGCCGAGGCCGCACGCGATCAATTCGGCAGGGAGAACAGGCGTCCCGTCTTCATCGCCGCATCGCTCGGCCCCTATGGAGCAGCTCTTCACAACGGAGCCGAATTTCACGGACGTTATGAGATCGGCTTTGACGATCTGGTCGCTTTCCATGCCGAGCGCCTCGCTGTTATCGGTGGCACAAACGCCGACATTGTCGCGCTCGAAACAGTTCCTTCGCTTGAAGAAGCGCGTGCTATCGCGGCTGCGCTCATAGAGTTTCCTGGTATTTCCGCATGGGTCTCCTTCACTTGCAAAGATTCCGCTCACGTTGCCCACGGCGAACGCCTGGCCGAATGCATCGCCTTGCTGAACGCCGTCCCAGAGATCGTCGCGATAGGCATCAATTGCACGGCTCCGAATCTCATCGCGGCGCTTATCGCGGAAGCGAAGACCGCCACCGCTAAGCCCATCCTTGTCTATCCCAACTCCGGCGAGCTTTGGGACGCGAAAAACCGCCTCTGGTATGGCTCTTCCAATGTTTCGGAATTTGCAGAACTCGCGCGCACCTGGTACATCGCCGGAGCTCACGCTGTCGGAGGTTGTTGCAGGACCACTCCCGCCCACATCCGTGCTGTCCGTGAAGTCCTGGAGATTCAGACTCCCAATCGACAAATCCCCACTGCACCTCTCCACTCATAATTCGCGATGCCTCGCGACGGCCGCTGTGCCCGTGCGACAATAAAGTTTCAACGCCATGAATCCAGAATCCACTGTGGCCCCTCAACCGGCCACTGTAACCTCCGAGCTTCTGGCTCAGCACAGCATCACTGCCGAGGAGTACTCCCGCATCCTGGCAGCGCTCGGCCGCACCCCCAGCCTCACCGAACTTGGCATCTATAGCGTGATGTGGAGCGAGCACTGCTCCTACAAGTCCTCCCGCGTCCATCTCAAGCGCCTGCCCACCAAAAGCGACCGGGTAGTGCAGGGTCCCGGTGAAAACGCCGGCATCATCGACGTGGGCGACGGCTGGGCCTGCGCTTTCAAAATCGAGTCACACAATCATCCCTCCTATATTGAGCCATTTCAGGGAGCGGCGACCGGCGTTGGCGGCATTCTTCGTGACATATTTACGATGGGCGCGCGGCCGCTGGCGGTGATGGATTCGCTGCGCTTCGGCCCGATCGAGAACGGCGGAGCTGAAGCTGGTGTGGTCCGGAAAAACCACTCCATCCTCGAAGGCGTCGTGCACGGGATCGCGGCCTATGGCAACTGTTTCGGCGTGCCGAACCTCGGTGGTGAAACGAAGTTTGAGCCATGCTATTCGGGAAATCCTCTGGTGAATGCTTTTGCGCTCGGTCTGGTCCGGCGGGACGAGATCTTCTACGGTAGGGCGACCGGCATCGGCAACCCTGTCATTTATGTCGGAGCCAAAACCGGCCGCGACGGCATCCACGGCGCAACCATGGCCAGCGAGGAGTTCAAGGAGGGCTCCGAGCAGAAGCGGCCGAACGTCCAGGTGGGCGATCCCTTCATGGAGAAGCTTCTCCTTGAAGCCTGCCTCGAAGCCATGCAGACCGGGGCCGTCGTAGGGATTCAAGACATGGGCGCCGCAGGCCTGACTTCTTCCAGCTGCGAGATGGGCGCACGCGGCGGAGTCGGCCTCGAGATGAATCTCGATCATGTCCCGCAGCGCGAAACCAGAATGACCGCTTACGAAATGATGCTCAGCGAATCGCAGGAGCGCATGCTCCTCGTCGCGGAGAAAGGCCGCGAGCAAGAGGTTTTCGATGTCTTTATCAAGTGGGGACTCGACGCCAGCATCGTAGGCACCGTCATCGCCGAGCCCCGACTGCGCGTCCTGCACAAGGGAGAGCTCGAAGCCGACATCCCCAACCAGTCCCTCACCGACGACGCGCCGCGTTACTGCCGGCCCATCGGCACCTGGAAGGCGCCTGTGCCACTCGACCCGCCCGCTGAAGTGCTCGAAGAGCTGAAAAGGCCTCGTGACTACACGGCTGATCTTAAGATACTGCTAGCGTCTTCGAATATCTGCTCCAAGCGCTGGGTCTTCGAACAATACGACACCATGGTGCAGACAAACACCGTACAGGGCCCCGGCGGAGAAGCCGGTGTAATGCGCATTAAAGGCACGAACCGTGCACTGGCAATGGCGCTGGCAGGGAACAGCCGCTGGTGTTATCTCGATCCGAAGCTTGGAGCGATGAATGCTGTGGCCGAGGCAGCGCTCAAAGTCGCATGCACGGGGGCCACTCCGGTAGCGGCGACCAATTGCCTGAACTTCGGCAATCCGGAGAAGCCCGAGATCATGGCGCAGTTCTCCGAAACTATTGATGGGATAGCCGAAGCTGCTAGCGCATTGGGAACCCCTATTACGGGCGGCAACGTGTCCTTATATAACGAGACGAAGGGCGAGGGGATTTATCCGACGCCAGTGATCGGGATCGTCGGGATTCTGGAAGATGTGATGAAGGCCGTGCCGGCGGATTTTCAGAGAGTGGGGGATGCGATCGTATTGCTGACCTCTGCGCCTGCCCGCGTGGGTCCAGCAGAAGTTAATTCGAACGCGGCCGCCCAGGCCTTGGTTGATGCGGTTTCTGAAAGTATTTCGAGACAGTTTGGTTCGTCGGAATTCGCTCACCTCTTGCTTCGCACGTTGTGGGGAACACCACCTTCGCTAGAGCTAGAAACACAAGCTCAACTCCATCGATTTCTGGCTCATCTCGCAAATAGCGGGAAAATTCACTCGGCGTCCGACATCTCAGACGGAGGCTTGGCTGTCGCTCTTGCTGAGGCTTCGTTCGGAAACCAAATTGGTGCGAAAGTGAATGTCGGTGAACAGCCGGCGCTGGGCGGGCTAACTGTATTCCATGAAGCAACGAACCAGATCCTCATTTCCTGCGCAAAAGATCGGATTGAAGAGCTCAGGAAGTCAGCTGAGCCGTTTGGTGTATGGGTGAATGTGATCGGAGAAACGCTGGAAGGTAGCTTGAGAATTGACGTCTCCAGTCAGAACGTCATCAACGCCACCATCGCCGACCTTAAACAGCCCTGGTCAGAATCCCTCGAACAAACCCTTCATGACCACACTGCCAACGAGGTCTTCGCGTGAGGCCGGACCTGGTCATCGAAGGTATTCACGGTGAAGAAACTCGGACGGCCCATGTCCCAAAATCGGGACATGGGGTACCCGAAGAAGATCCGAAATTAAGAGAAGAGTGCGGCGTCGTCGCCATCCACGGCCACCCCGACGCAGCTCGTAACGCCTATCTCGCCCTCTACGCCCTTCAGCATCGTGGACAGGAGTCCGCCGGCATTGCCGTCGCCAACGGCACCAGCCTTTCGAACATCAAGGGCATGGGCCTGGTCTCCGAAATCTTCACCGACGATGTCCTCGACAAGCTCAAGGGCGACATGGCCATTGGGCACACGCGCTACTCGACGACCGGGGATTCGGCTCTGCTCAACGCGCAGCCGATTCGCGTGGAATCCACCAAGGGACTGATCGCGATCGCTCACAATGGCAACCTTGTCAATCTCGGCAACCTGCGCGCGAGGCTCGAACGTGATGGGGCGTTCTTCCAGACCACAAGCGACTCCGAAATCATCGTCCAACTCATCGCTCATTCGCGCGCGGGTACGCTCGTCGATGCCATCGCCGACTCGCTCAGCCAGGTCGACGGGGCGTTCTCAATCGTCATGATGACTCGCGACCGCGTCTTTGCCGCGCGCGATCCACGCGGCTTCCGTCCGCTGTCGATGGGGCGGATCGCAAACCCTGACGGACCGGACACGATTGTCTTTGCGTCAGAGACCTGCGCCTTCGATCTGCTGCGCGCGAAATTTGAGCGCGACGTCGAACCCGGAGAACTGGTCATGGTCACCAGCGACGGAGTCACCTCGCGGCGCTACTCCAGTGGTGTTCCTCAATCGAGCTGCATCTTCGAGCACGTTTACTTCGCCCGCCCCGACAGCAAAATTTTCAACCGCTGGGTGCAGGAGAGCCGCGAAGAGATGGGCCGTCAGCTCGCCCGCGAGTCGGGCGTGCCTGCCGATCTGGTCGTCCCTGTTCCCGACTCTGGCGTGACCGCAGCTATCGGATATGCCGCCGAAAGTGGCATTCCCTTTCGCTTCGGTCTCATTCGCAATCACTACGTCGGGCGGACATTTATCGAACCAGAGCAGCGCGTTCGCGATTTCGGAGTGAAGCTCAAGCTCAATCCCGTCCGCAATCTGCTCGAAGGCAAGCGCATCATCCTGATCGACGACTCCATTATCCGCGGGACTACCAGCAGAAAAATTGTCCGCATGGTGCGCGCTGCAGGAGCGGTCGAAGTCCATCTCCGTATCAGCTGCCCGCCCACCATCTCTCCCTGCTTTTACGGAGTCGATACGCCCAGCAAGCGGGAACTGATCGCCGCCAATAACTCTGTTGAGGAAATCCGCCGCTACATCGAAGCCGATTCGTTGGCCTATCTGTCGCTTGACGGCTTACAAAATGCCTGCGACGGCGGCGAAGGGAATCACTACTGCGTAGCATGCTATACCGGAAACTACCCCACTCAATGGGTAGACGTAGAGGACATCCTCCCCGCGACCGCCGCGCGTTAAGAGCCTGGTGTTGAGTCCGCCTACTGCTACGGCGTCGGCGATTGGCTCACCTGTTGAATCATGCCCGAGCCTGCCCCGCAGCCGGTCAACGCGATCGGGTAGGACGTCGCGGTTTGTGGCAGCGTGGAGACCACCGTACAAGCGTCGATATTGATCCTGTACTGGTTATTCGCTGGCTGGTTCATGCAGCTTCCCGATGGAAGCGTGACTGTTCCCGACGTGCCATCGCCTGTAATCCACTCCACGATATTCGACGTTGTCAGTTGCAGGGGATCGGTCTGCGATTTCGCCATCTGCGTCGTCGGATCGCAATACACCTGCGCGTTGACCGGCACCTTGCTCGTTTCAGCATGGATGCCAACCGTCGTGTCCGCTTTTATCTTCACGCCCTCGCCCATGACTGGACCTGGACCCTTGCCCGGACTGATTCCGGGATCAAAGCAGGTGGAGCAGGTATACGGATAAATCCCGCTGCTCGCCGTCACGATGCATTCCGATGCCGGGGTCCCTTTCTGGCAGAGTTCCGGCTGCCCCGCATACTTCGAGACAGTCACATTCACCGGATTATCGTTCACGTCCTCCCATGAAATGATGTCTCCCGGCGACGGATGCAGATCGACTTTGGTATTGCCTTCTACCACCAGGCGGATGTGATTGGCCCCGCCGGGAGCGGGAACCGGAGCGACCATGTGCTGTTTTTCATACCAGATCCCGGTAAAGACTCCGATTGCTAATGCGATCACGAACACAACCAGAACTTTCATCGTCCCCAGTCCTTCCCTTTCCTCACAACTTTCCCTGCGCTCAGGGAGCTCCCTGCGATCGCCGGTTGGCCACCGCCTGTTTGTAACGCGGGTCTAATCTTACATCTTTCAGGTCCAGCGCCAGGTCTATTTCCACCGGCGTCAATCCCCGATTCAAGCATTCCACCACCAGTTGGACTGCCTCGTCCTTCTTTCCCAGCAGCGCCAGAGCCTGCGCCTTTGTGAATTGCGACTCGACGTCGCTTGCGCCGTGCCTCTTCGCCTGTCGCAGGTCCTCCTCAGCTGCACTGCGATTTCCGATCTTGGCGTCATAGAAGGCCAGAGTCATCCAGTCCGCTCCGCTGCTGGGGTTGGCCATCAATCGGTCGCGCAGCACGCGCGCTGCGTTGCCGTAGCATTCCCTCATCTGGCTGCTCTTATTCAACATGGCGTAGGCATCGCCCATGTTGCGCCAGGCCAGGTCATTTTTGGGATTCAGGTCGCGGGCCTTCGAATAATTTACGAGCGCCTTCTTGAAATCCCCGGCGGAGAAGTCAATGTCTCCCAGCCCCAGATAAGCAGTCTCGTTCGGATCGCGCTCCAGGCTCTTCGTCAGCGCATCGACCGCATCCGCCGTTCTCCCCAACTCCAGGTACATCGTGCCCAGGTTGGCCATGGGAAGTGCAACCCTGGGCGCAACCACCGCCGCGTCCTCAAAGGCCTGTGCCGCCTCCGCATAATGCGCCTGGCGAAAGAGAGTCCAGCCCAGGTCGTTGTGGGCCGGCCAGTAATTAGGCCTTACCTTCAGCAGCTGCTGTAATACTTCTTCTTCTTCCTTCCAGCGATTTAAGTATTCGAGTGCGCGCGCCTTGCTCAGCAGGGTATCCGGATTCTCCGGGTCAACGGCAAGAGCCTTGCCGATGTAATCCAAAGCCTGATCGGTCTTGCCGGAGTAGAGATAAAACAGCCCTTTGCTGAGCAGCCCTTTGGCGGACTGCGGGTTATATTGAAGCGCGAGCGTGGCGTTGCTGTCTGCCAAATGCAAGGAAGCCGGTTCATGATGGACAAGATACTGGCGCGTGTAAGCCATGGAGAGCCGTGCGTAGCACAAGGCAAAGTGCGGATCCTCGTTCAAGGTCTCCTGATACTTTGCGATAGCTGCGTCGAGCCCGGCAGAGTTCGGTTGCGCAGCCAATTCTTCTGCTTCGGAAAAGAGGCGATAGGCCTTCTCGGACACTCGCTGAAGCTCGTCGGGATCTTTCAGCGAAGTGTCCTTCGGAAGATCAAGCAGAGCCGCGGCCATATTCGCGGCCTTCTTGGCCAGCTCGTCTATGGCACTGGGCGAAATCGAAATTTGATCCTTTCTCAGCACCCGGCTTGTCTGCGCCTCCAGCACCTGCAGCGTAAGCGCAATCAGGACCTTCGTGTGGGTGAGCGAGGCGGCCAGCGCCAGGTTTGCTCCCAGCGACGAAACCAGGCTCGCCGGCGAACCCGTGTAGGTTGGCGCGGTATTGATGTCAGGTGAGGAAATGATCAGGAGGTTCTTCACATATGCTTCAGCCCGCGCCAGCCGATTCCCGATGGAATCCAGCAAATTGGCCACCATCGCGGCGTCCTCACCCGACGTGAGAGGCCACGCCAACAGGGCCACAAACCGCTTCTCCGGCAAAGGCGGCAATGCCGGGTGCATTTTCTCGATTCCAAACCAGATGCCTCCCGCCGCAGCGGCCGCCGCACCCGAGCTCAGCACGAGCATTCTGCGTCGTGACAAAAGCCGCGAGAAGGTCAGATATGGAGCAGCCGGTCCTTTCGAGGTCCGTTTGCCGACTGTTACCGATGCCATTGCCTCATCGATGCTCTGGAATCTCCTCGACGGGTCCGGCTCAAGGCAGCCCGCAATGAGTGCTCTCCATGACTTCGGAAGTTCACCTCTGGATTGCGTCTCTTGCAGGTGCAAATCCTGGGCGCCAGGCGCTCCGGTCAGAATCCGCTGGACAACTACGCCGAATGAGTACACATCGCTGGCTACGGTCGCAGGTCGTCCCTCATACAACTCCGGAGCCATGTAGCCGAGCGTTCCCGCCAGCACAGGCTGATTGAAGGCGGTGGTTTCGCCCTGATACATGCGCGCCAGTCCAAAGTCCGTAATCCAGACGTGAAGGCCTTCGCCGGTTCCATCCACGATGATGTTGCTCGGCTTGATGTCGCGGTGAATGATTCCCGCTGCATGTGCAGCGGACAGGCCCGATGCTATCTGCCGGATCATGGGTTCCGCCTCATTCAGCGGCAAATTCTTCCGTTCTTCCAGCCTTGAGGAAAGGGTTTCTCCGGGAAGGAGCTTCATGGTCAGGAAGAGTAAAGAATCTCCCGCTTCTTCCACATGGAAGATGTCATAGATAGGACACACGTTAGGGTGCGTCAGACTTCGGGCCAGCAACACTTCGCGCTCGAAGCTCTTCCGCAGCAATGGATCGCCAGCCATGTCCGGAAGCAGTGTTTTGAGCGCAATACGAACCTCGTGCAGGTGAGTATCCGTTACTTCGTAAACTTCTCCCATCCCTCCTCGGCCGATGAGGCGGATAACCTGGAAGCGTCTTGTCACAAGATATCCAGGACTAAAGCTGGGTTGCCGGGTTTTTAGATGACCAGGATAGAGCGCGTTCTCAGAGGTGGCATCCGACGCTAACTCCGTCTGATTCCGCGTGGCAGCCGTGTCGGCCTCTTCAGGTGCCGAAGGGCTATGCTCGGCTGCCCGGACCTCTTTCGACTTCTGCAACTCCGTCATGGCTCACGCTTGTCGGTTAGCCGATAGTGTTGCATATCGTGGTCTTTACGGCAGCCACAAAAAACCATGCAGGATGGCGATGATCCCAGAGTGCCGCGAAACCGTCATGCAGCTCGAGTGAGATTAGCCCTTAAACTGTCCGGCATCCAGCCGCATGCTTATGGGAGGTCGACATTCTTCGCATCCTGTTCGTGATGCTTATGTCGCGGCGTCAGCAGTAAATTAAACGCTTGCAGCAAGTTACCGTAACTGCGCTCTCTGCACTCGCGGCAGCGGAGGGGATATCGTAGAAACAACAGCTGCCCGATGTCTTCGGAGCGAAATTTCGAGAGACGAAAGTGAGACCTGTAGCAGCTGGGGCATAGCATTGGTGGAACACCTCTTCCACAGAATCGACGTCATTAGCTGGTGGTCATCAGTTGGTACATCAGTTGGTAATAGATGCGCGACGATGCAAAAAAAATCCTGCCCTGGGGAGGGGGAACTGCGCTACTGTAGTGTCGAGTATGCCGCGAATGACTCGCATTCACAATCTCTATGATGGTAGAAACAGCTCCGGAGGTTCGAATTATGGCCTGGGACGTCTCATTTAACTGCGACATCTGCGGAAAAAAGAAGGGAGAAGCCAATCACTGGTGGATGGTGCTCCTGGGCGATGTTCCCTGTTTCGACGAAGGTCAGCCCGCGTCGCGCTTCACGTTACTGCCCTGGAATGTGGCGGAAAGCCGTAATCCGGAGATGTATCACCTATGCGGCCAGGGATGCGCCATGAAGGCGATGGAACGCTTTATGACGACGGGTGAAATCGAGCCTGCCGGCACTGTCGAAGACGGGTTAAATGTACCTGCACTACGCTAGGAGACGGGGTTAGCCATCGAAAAGCCCCGGCCTTCGGCCGGGTTCATCCTCTGAACGGCCCTTCCCCGCGCCTTCGCGGGTTACCGGCGGTGCCGACAGAATCCCGAGAATCTCCTTGACTTCCATTCGCAGTTTCTTCAGCCGTGCCTCGATAGGATTGGCCTCGGTGGTGCGCTTTAGCGGCAACTCTGGTTGTGACTTTTTCCCAGGTTCGCGGACTTCGGCAGCAAACACCTGGCGCGCCCCGGCGATTGTGTACCCCTCGGAGTACAGCAGGCGCTTGATGCGCAGAGCAAGCTCCACATCGCGTTTGCGATAGAGCCGCTGTCCCGTACCGCTCTTGTGGGGCTTCAGCTGCGGGAACTCCGTCTCCCAGAAACGCAGCACATAGGCTTCCACCTTGCAAAGCCTCGCTACGTCGCCGATACGGAAGTAGAGTTTATCGGGTATGGGAGAACTCTGGTCGTTTCGTCGCTGAGACGCGTGTTTCAACATTTGCACCTGGTCGGCCGCCCGGGGGGCGACGCATTCCAACATTGCAGACCGTTTCACAAAAGTATAGGCCAGGGAGTGTTCCATGGAACAGAGCTGAGAGCAATCGCGTATTCTCATGCAGGAGAATCGGTCAATGAAGAAGGCTCTGATGGCCGCGACTGCCGGTCTGTTTTTCGTACTCGCTGCAGGTTGCAGCATTCAGGTGGACAAAGCCAAGAATGGCAAAGACAAGAACGTGAAGATTGATACCCCGCTGGGTGGTCTGCACGTGCGTGCCGATGACACATCGGCCGCTGACGTCGGCTTGCCCACTTACCCGGGCGCCCACATCGCACCCGATAAGGATGGCGACAAATCTGCCGATGTGCATCTCGGCTTCGGCGAGTGGCAGTTGCGGGTAAAAGTCGTGACCTATGACACCAGCGATCCGCAGGATCAAGTTGTGGCTTTCTATCAGAAGGCGATGAGCCGTTACGGCGACGTGATCCGTTGTGAGGGGAATCAGCCGGTCGGAACGCCCACAGTTACCCGGGAAGGCCTGACCTGCTCAGACGACAACAGCAAGGCGCATGTGCATGTGGCGGAAAACAGCTCTCTCTCGCTTAAGGCAGGATCCAGACGGCATCAGCATATTTTCGGAATCGAAAAGAATTCCGGGGCCGGCACCCGCTTTTCGCTGGTGGAGCTGCAATTGCCAGCCGCAGTGGATACTGGATCCAAGGAAAGCAACTGAAGCAGTTGGACCATAGATCCAGCTCTATAGTTGAGAAATCTGGCGCTTAGTCGAAGGTCGCTTATCCGGCATGCCTCTTCCCCTGCATTGCGCTCACCGTGCCGGTGAGATAGGGTCAAGGCATGGACCCCGTCTGCCACCGGTGCGGCGCAGCGCTCAATTCCTCCGAAGAATTGTTTTGCCCGCACTGCGGAGCTCCGCAGCTTCGCTTTGAGCCATCGGATGAACCGGTCTCATCGTTTGCGTCTTTGCCGCAAACAACCCACGGCCGTAGCCTTGATACCATCTGCTGGAAAGCTGCGATCGTAAGCGCACTTTTCGTCGCGATTCCCGTCGGTCTGCTCTCTTCTATTCTTGACTTTGGGTCGATCTGGGTCATCGGCGGCGGCATCGCCACCGTGTCACTTTACCGTCGCCGTGCAGGCGCGCCAGCCACCCACCGCATGGGCTGGCGCATTGGAGGGCTCCTTGGCGTGCTGTCCGCGTTTATGTCCACAGCAACTTACAGCATAAAGTTACTCATCCAGCGGTATATGCTGCACAGCGGCGAGCTCGACCAGCAGGTGCATTCGGTCGCGCGCCAGTTTGTAGATCAGGCCAACCGCTCCGACCCGCAGACTGCAGCCGCTATGGCCCAACTCAGCCGCTTTTGGCTCTCGCCCGAGGGCACGGCAACCATAGTCCTTAGCGCCGCGGCCATTTCCGCGCTTTCCATGGTGCTGTTTGGAGCCGCAGGTGGCGCCATCGGCGCGCGCATCGCATCGTTGGGCCCACGTGCTCAACGCAGTTCATAGTAGTTTCGACGAGACTTGCCCCACCGTCTCCGTACCCGTATCATCCGGCAAGAGCCAAAGTATGTCCGAAAAAAAAACCGCACCGAAATTGCGCGAAAAAGGCCGGATCATGTCGGCCTCCGAGATCGAACGTACACTTGTCCGGCTGGCCCACGAGATCATCGAAAAGAACAACGGAGCCGAACACCTGGGACTGGTTGGCATCAAGCGTCGCGGCGTTCCGCTTGCGGAAAGACTAGGTGCATTGATCGGAGGCATCGAGAAGCGCTCCATCGACACTGGAGTGCTCGACATCCGCTTCTATCGCGACGACCTCTCCACACATGACGTCCGCCCGGTCGTCAGTCCCGCTGCTCTCGGCTTCGATGTGAACGATCGCAATATCATCCTGGTTGACGACGTGCTCTACACCGGCCGGACGATCCGTGCCGCGCTCGACGCGCTCTTCAGTCATGGCCGCCCACGCCGCGTGCAACTGCTGGTGCTCATTGATCGAGGTCATCGTGAACTGCCGATCGAAGCCCGATTCGTCGGGCGCAGAGTTCAAACGACGGATCTCGAAATCATCGAGGTAAAGCTGCGCGAGATCGACAACGACGAGCAAGTGCTTTTGGTCGAGCGCATCGACTGAGACTGTTTTTGGAAGACGAACACCACGAAAATTCAGCAGGAATGCCAACGAAAACTCAACACCGCAAGTCGCAAGCGCCCCAGCTCGAACCGAAAACTATTTCTTTGAGCCATCCCGACTCACTCCATCCGAGTTCAATCCATCCCGGGTCGCTTCTTTCCGCCGCCGATTTGTCCATCGATAAGGTTGAGTCGATTCTCCGTCTCGCAGATGTGCTGGAAAAAGAAGATGCTCTCCGCCGCGACAAGCGGTTGTTCAAGCGGCGCGTTTCGCTGCTCTTCTATGAATCCAGCACCCGCACACGTACTTCCTTCGAACTCGCCGCGAAGGCCCTGGGCGCCGACACGTCTCTGGTGAGCGCGCAGTCTTCCAGCATTGAAAAAGGCGAGTCCCTAAAAGACACAGGCATCACGCTGCGCGCCCTTGGCGCCGAGTGCATCATCCTGCGAAGCCCATATTCTGGGGCGCCCTACCTGCTTGCCGAGACGACCGGGCTTCCCATCCTCAACGCCGGCGATGGCATGCATGAGCACCCATCCCAGGCGCTGCTGGATTTGCGCACGATCCTTGCCCACCTGGAAATAGGCGCGAAAATTATGGAGACAACGCTCAAGGGCGTCACAGTTACCATCTGTGGAGACATCTTCCACAGTCGTGTTGCCCGGTCGAATGCCCTGCTCCTGCCACGCCTCGGCGCACGCGTCGTGTTCTGCGGTCCTGCTCCACTCCTGCCCGAGATCGCTGCTCAACTCGGGCCCAATATCGTCATTGAGCGCGACTTCGACCGTGCACTCGCGCAATCACAGATCGTGATGATGCTTCGCATACAGGCCGAGCGTCTCGCTGGCCTTGCCCTCGACCTTGAAGAATACAAGGCGCGTTATCAGGCGAACGTCGATCGGGTTGCGGCGTATGCGCCCAATGCGCTTGTCATGCACCCGGGTCCCATGATTCGCGGCCTTGAGATCACCAGCGAAGTCGCCGACGGTCGCCAGTCAGCCATCGCCGAGCAGGTGCGGAACGGAGTTGCGATACGAATGGCGCTCATCATGCGGGCTCTTCGCGGTGATACGAAAGTCGGCACGAAATCGAGGAGTGCCAGCCTGAAGAAGGGAGCCAGCCGGTGAATCCAATCCTGATTCGCGGCGGACACGTGATCGATCCAGCGGCAGGCGTCGATGGACCGCGCGATCTGCTACTCGTGGAGGGCAAAGTCGCTGCGATGGATGTGCCGGGGAAAATCAAGCACGCTGGCGCGGAGGTCATCGACGCCAAAGGCCTTGTGGTTGCGCCAGGACTCGTTGACATTCATGTTCACCTTCGTGAGCCAGGTCAGGGATACAAGGAGACGATTGCGACCGGCACTGCCGCAGCCGCAGCCGGCGGGTTCACGACCGTCTGTGCCATGCCCAACACGATTCCCGTGAACGACTCGGCGGAGACCACTCGCTGGATGCTCGCGCCCGAGCGCGGCGCTGCGATTCGAGTATTTCCGATTGGCGCTGCGACCCGCGGATCGATGGGCGAGGCGCTTACAGAATATGGATCGCTCCGGGCAGCTGGCGTGGTAGCGGTCACCGACGACGGTAAGCCAATACTGGGGGACGCTATCATGCGCCAGGCGTTGGTTGCGGCAGCGCGTGCGAATCTGCCCGTTATCCAGCATGCTGAAGACACGCGTCTGACCGGTGGCTGCTCCATGAATGCTGGCCCCGTGGCTTTCCGGCTCGGACTTCGCGGCATGCCCACAGAGGCAGAGTCGGGGCTGGTCGAACGCGACATTCGCTTACTGGCCGAGGTCAAAGACAGCCGTGCTCACCTGCATATTGCGCATCTCTCTACCAAAGCGGCGCTCGACGCCGTTCGCCGCGCCCGACGCAATGGTCTGCGCGTAACCTGCGAAGTCGCGCCGCATCATTTCGTGCTCAATGAAGAGGCCATTGGCAATTACGATACGCGTGCCAAAATGAATCCGCCGCTGCGCGCGGAATCAGATCGTGTTGCCGTGATCGAGGGCATCATCGACGGCTCGGTCGATTGCATTGCGACTGACCACGCCCCGCATGCCGCGCACGAAAAAGAGCAGGAATTCGAGCGCGCTCCAAACGGAATTACCGGCCTCGAATCGGCGCTGGGACTCTCGATTGCAGTGCTGCATGTGCGGCACAAACTCCCACTCAGCCGAGTCATCGCACTGCTCAGCACACAGCCGGCGGCGGTCCTGGGACTCAAGGGTCGCGGAACTTTGTCCGTGGGATCGGCAGCCGATGCAGTGATCTTCGATCCCGCGAAGAAGTGGACATTCCAGGCCAGAGAATCAAAGTCAAAATCGAAAAACACACCTTTCGATGGCTGGACCATGCAAGGACAAATCTCAATGACGATCAGCGAGGGTCGCGTCGTGTATCGCCGGAACTAATTCGGTCTCTGCAACTGCGTTAGCTGCATCACCTGCGCCGAGAAACGCTCCATCTCCTCAAGTTGCGGACTCGATTGCAGGAGAACCAGGTCCACACCCACAGCCGAAAATTCTTCCAGGCGCGTGCTCACCTGCTCCGGCGTTCCCACCAGCCCGCTGCGCAGGCCGCGGTTGGAAACGGAATAGTCCTCGAGCGAAATCTTCTGCTCCAACTGCGACCCGGTGATCCATTGCTGATAATTCGCATATCCGCGCGCCGATTGCTGCACATTCGTAATTCGCGCCACTTCCTTCTTTGCTTCCGCTTCCGAGTCGCGCACGATAGAGTATCCGGCGATTCCATAGGTCAATGGGGGAAGTCCCAATTCCTCGCGGCGCTGGCGCATGTCGGCGATCTTTCGGCCTACAGTGCTGGGGTCGTCGCCATGCATGAGATAAGCATCGCATTTTTGCGCGATGAGGTTCTTGGCGGTTTCGGATTCGCCTCCGGCATAAATCGTAGGACGGGGACGGCTCACAGGCTTGGGCGAGAGGATATTGTCACTCACCTGGTAGAAGGTGCCCGAGTAACTGAATCCTTGTTGCGACCAGCAGCCGTCCACTACATCGAGCCATTCGGACGTCCGCCCGTATCGGTCGTCGTGCTTGTCGAAGGGGATGCCGTACTTGGCAGCCTCGTCGGCCCACCAGCTCGACACTACATTGAGCGTCAGCCGGCCATTCGAAATGTGATCGATGTTGGCAGCCTGCTTGGCGAGCAGAGCGGGATTGTGAAAGGTTGGACGCACGGCCACCATCAGCTCAATCCTGTTCGTGACTGCCGCAAGCGCCGCGGCGGTCGACCATGCGTCCAGCGATGGCGCATTGACACCTTTAATGTCGTTCAGATTGAGTTCTGCGATGAGAGTGAGCGAGTAGCCGAGCTTCTCGGCGCGCTGTGTCAGACGGCGCGCATATTCCCAGGTCGGCTTCATGTGTTCGTTTTCGACGTTCCGCAGCCATCCGCCAAAAACGGGAAGCCAGAAGCCGAAGCGCATCAACGCACTCCTGCCAGTGCGGATTCCTGAGTGCGCTCCTCTATTTTGCAAGCCTCGGCTTCCAGCCAGTCAACCAGCTTCGCGAAGGGATCGAAGCCCACCACATTCGGACCGTCGGCGACGAAATTCGAAAGCGCGTTGATGTCGTAGTACAGGCGCTGGCCGTCGCGGTCGTCGGTGATGTATTCGACACCGCCTAGCTCGATACCCGCATGACTCATGATGCGCTCTACGTCAGCGATGACTTCTGGTGGAGGCTCGTAGCCCTCTACGCTGATACCCGTCTTCGGGGCGTCGACGGGGCACGCGACGCGATTCAGTTCCACTCCCGAAGTGGTCACGCAAATGTCCGCGGGACACAGGTCAAAGGTCTCACCCGTGATATGAACCTTGATCGCGTAAAGATATCTGCCGTTCAGAACCTCTACTCGAACGATATGGGAGTCGCGCGCGGGAATGAATTCCTGCACCAGAGCAGTGGAGTCGAGGCCAAAGGCAAGCTCGCTTCTTTCTGCAGCAACAGCAAGCGCTTCCGGAGTATCAAATCGCTTCACGCCAGCGCCGGAGCCTCCCATATTGGGCTTGACGACCAAAGGCCAGCGCAGATCCTGTGTAGCCGCCGGCGCCTGCGAGGGGCGATGGATAACGCGAGCCTCCGGGTAAGGCAGATCGAGCGAATCCAGCAGAGACAACTGCGCCGCCTTCGAGAGCTCGGTGCGAAATGCACGCAGTCCGTTGATGACCCGCACCCCCCGCCGCTCGAGATGATCGAGAAAGCCCAGCGTATAAAAAATGCAATCGCCATGTTCGCGATTCCACGCCGACGGGCTCATTCGGTTGACGACCACCGAGAAGTGATTCTCCGGATGATCATCAATGGCGTAAGCATGGGCCGTCGCATCGATCTTCACATAGGGCGTGCCGCGACGGTCAAGCTCCGCAAACAGCGGCTTGAACCAGTGCTGCTGCTCATAATAAATGGCAATCGGTCTGGACATAGGTACTCTCACAGTCTGTCTATATCCTTTTTACCCGATCCGCTCCGATGGCGCTATTTGCGGTGCAGCAGTTGCAGGAAAAATTGAACTAATGTAAAAACCGCGCCCGTTGCTACCGCAAAACCCTTGGCACGTTGGAAGCTCTGCTCATGCTGATCCACGCGGCCTTCGATGATGGCGATGCGCCCGGAGTTGCCGTCACCCAGCAGGGTGGCCATCTGATTTTTTAGAACAGAAAGATCTGCCAAAACCTGCGCCTCGAATTCAGTCATGCACCTTTCTCCATCGCCCATTTCCACATTCCCCTCTACAGCGCAACGTTCACGAAGACCGCGCTCGAAAATCGCGAGTAGTTGGAAGGAGTCGAGCCGTCGTACATGCGAATGTTTATTTACGCCGTTGGGAGTATTCAGCGCGCCGCTCATGCTTCCTCCCGCGAGCGGCACTTCTGCTGAAGCTAACGCGTCCACGTAATGTTTCGTCGCTGCCTGGCTGCTTCCTGTTGGATCGCCTTCGAGAACCAGCGGCCCGCTCATCGTACCGCCTGTAAGAGGAAGATAGCTTTCTTCGATTGCGGCAATCGAGCTGTCGACATAGGACTTACCTACCGGTTGCACCGCCACTGTCGCGGGTGCAAGCTGCGCCCGAATAGCCGAGATGGTCGCGGTTGTTGCCGCTGGGGCGACCCAATACTCCTTGCTGACCGTGCCGTCGTTAAGGTGATAAACCGCCGTATAATAACTACCAGCAGGATAAGCTCCAAGATTCGGAGCTAAGTTCAGGCTTACAAAGCCGTCCTCTCCAATTGGGGCAGTTGTACTCCCCGCCGCTATGCTTTGGTTCGCGCTGGTTGAAAATGCCGGCCAACTTACAATCACCGTCCCCGTCGCTGGGCTCCCATCGGCCCGATAAACAGTACCCTGCACCGTCGTCGTCGCTACCTGGGCGCCGGCGCGGATTGGCAGCGTCGCTAACACAATCACAAGACACGCAACTTCCGCCAACACTTGCCACCGTTTCGCACAAAAACAGTCGGTCATCCACTCTTCTCTCATGTGCTTTCTCAATCTCAATCTGCTTCTACTGGTCCGGCTTCGAACGCACTTTACGAAAGGGGCAGGGCTCGTTCGCTGCATGCTGCGCCCGTTTCTCAGCTCCCGCTTCTTCAGCTAGGTCAGCTTGAACAGCTTTACGGATCCCTCCAACGTCGCTGGCTCTCTGGAATGCAGGAAATATCTCTTTTCTCCTGGCGCCCTGTCTTGATCGCTTGAATGTCGCTGCAAATAAAAAGAGAGACGCAAGTTTCAGCGTCTCTCTTTTGTTTGTCTTTACTGTTATCTTCAGGATATCAAGTCGGGTGGTAATTCTACGCCAACTATCTTTGGCGTATAACTTCTCTTCTTTTCGGTAGTTATGACGTTCTAGAGCAAGTCCCCCTCTTGACAGATTTCCGGAAACTCCGGAATAAGCAGTTTCGCATCCAGGAAAATACTCGTCAGCCGATCCAGAACCTCACCATATTTCCGAGTTACCGACCGAACTCCTTGCTGCATCAGCTCTGCAGCCTCAGCCTGCGTATATTCTTGCAACGCAATCCGCGCGACCAGTTCCTGCGAGACTCCATCCAGGCGCTTCAGGCACTTTTCTACATCGATGACGAAGATCACGGCATCCTCGAAATTCTTAATACGGCGACTTGATGCCCGTCCGCGGAACACGGTATTGGCCATCACCGATGGAACCCGCCCCATGTCCATCGATACGCGCATATATCTGCGCAGCAATGTTTCTGTGCTTTTCCGGTAGAAGGTCAGCCCCCCCAAAGGCCGCAAGCGAGTGTTTTTCTCCACTCTCTGATCGCTGACCGCCGCCCAGACGTATGGTAGAGTGAGTGCGGCACTCATCGTGCACCTCCTGCTGCCGTCACTGTCTGTATTGTGTTTTTGCAGGGGCGTCCTCTGCGCCGCTTCGTCGGTCTCGGGAGATTGCGAAACTTGCTCTCACATGAGGAGCAGTAGATGTTGGTCCCGCCCTGAGTCCGGAACCACAACCCTCCGCACCCCTCGCACACTTTCAGTTGTACGCGCAAATACACCATCAATTCTCCAAGGCAAAGTGAGACCCCGCGGTTTTATTTGCGACCATTCTTTTGTTTTCCGCGGGTAATGGAAAAGTCCGCCACTCGCAGCGCTCTTGCGGCGCCGCTGTGCGGCTGGAAGCTTTCCGGATTGGTGTGAATCATGAAGGTGCGCGCAGATCATGGGTTCAGTCTTTCATCTCGTTGCCATCGTTCTAAACCGCGATCCAGCCTGTGACCTTCATCGTTGAATCGATGACGATCATGGGCAGTCCTCGCGCACTTGAAGGATAAATGTCACCCTTCTAGGGCTGCGCGATGACCAAAGGCTCGATTGCTGGCAAAAAGTGTCCCGACTCTACAAGAGGGAATTCTTATCGTCAACGTCCAGACGCATAGTGATGAGGTTCCTGCCCGGGCAACCTGTTAGTTACCGCCGAAAGTCTTGGAAGTAACGTCAAATAGCTTTTCTGTGAGCAAATGCTCCTATTGCGGTGTATAGCTCAAAGACAAAATTCCACACATGAATGTTACCCAATTCCATGAGCGTCTTCGTCTCGAGATATTTCGCCGAATCGATCGTGGATTGCTCACGGGAACTCTCCTTGCCAGGCAAACCGGTCTCCAGTCATCGCACATTTCCAACTTCCTCCATCGCAAACGCATGCTCAGTCTTGTCGCCATCGATCGCGTGCTGGCTGCGCAAATGCTCAGTGTCGAAGACCTCCTTCCTCCTGAGTTTCCCCGCCGCCTCGCCACCTTGTCCGGCCCGCGCGATAAGGAGCGCGATTCCGTCCCCCTTGTCTCTCACGCTACCGCCGCGCATTCTCCCAGCGTTACTTCACAGGCCACGATTGAAGTCATTCAGCTTCCGGCTGGCGTCCTGGAAGAGCTTCGCCCCCGCCGCGCTATCATTCGTCGCGATTGGCAGCGCTTTCTCGCCGTCCGCGTCACCTCTGCCCAGGCCCTCCCCATGGAGCCGGTACTTGCTCCGCATGCCATCGTCGTGCTCGACCGGCATTACAATTCGCTTGCGCCCTACCGGCCGCCCCGACCCAATCTTTATGCGGTAGGTGTGGGCGACTCTCTGTCCTTTCGTTACGTCAGTTTTGACGAAGACCGTCTCATCCTGCGCCCCCACGCGCTCGACCACCCCGTCGAACTACTCAACCTGGGAGTCAGCGATTCGCCCTCAGACTCCATCGTCGGACGCGTCTGTATCTGCATTTCCGAGTTGTAAGTGGCAGCAACGCCTCTGCGTGAATTTTTGATAGCATCGCCTTCGGAGGATATTCATGGAACAGGCAGTAAATTCCACCAACGGAGAACGCCGTAACGAGGACATTGCCCTCGATCTCTTCAAATTTGTCGCCACCACTGTCGCAGTAGGACGCCCAACGGTACCCTCGACCGGCTTCGTTGCCTCCAGCACCGCCAAGTCCGAAGACCACATTCATCAGCTTCTCGAACTCTATGCACGCTGCCTCAAGACCGTCTCTGGTCGGGAGAATGCGCGCTAGCGCTGCCCGGTGAATGATTCCATTCTCAGCGTCGCTGTTTGCGGCGCGGGAGCCTTCGGCCGCAACCATCTCCGTGTCTATCGCGATCTCGAGCGGCGCGGGCGGCCCGTCAGGCTCGCCGTCATCGTTGAGCCCGAACCGTCCCGCACCGAGGCCCTCGCCAGGGATTGGAACGTCCCCGTCTATTCATCCATCGACGCTTGCCTGGAAGCCCGCGCCCGCGGAGAAATCCATGTAGACGCCGCATCCATCTGCGTGCCCACCTCAGCGCATCATGCCGTTGCAGCGCCCCTGCTCGCCGCCGGCATCGACCTGTTGATTGAGAAGCCTATCGCCGCAACCACCGGGCAGGCCCACGATCTCCTTGCTCTCGCGCAAACACAGGATCGCGTTCTCGCCATCGGACATCTTGAGCGTTTCAACCCCGCCGTAACCACCATTCAACCCTGGCTGAATCGCCCTATGTTCTTTGAGGCGCACCGCCTCAGCGTCTTCACACCGCGCGCCCTCGATGTCGATGTCGTCCTCGACCTCATGATTCACGACCTGGACGTCGTTCTCAGCTTCGTCCGGTCGCCGGTCCGCGACCTCCATGCCGTCGGCCTGCCCATCCTCTCCGGCAAGGTTGACATTGCCAACGTGCGCCTTGAGTTTGAGTCCGGCTGCGTCGCCAACTTCACCGCCAGTCGCGTCAGCACCGAGCGGGTCCGCAAGCTGCGCTTTTTCCAGCCGCATCAATATATCTCGATCGACTATGCCCGCCAGGATCTCCTCGTCATCGACGTTGATCCCAGGGCTGCGCCCACGTCAGCCGAAACAGGCCTGCCGCCCGGACTGGCTGTTCGCAAACCAACCGTACATTCCGGGGAACCCCTGCTGCTTGAAATCGAATCGTTTCTGGATTGCGTCCGGAGCCGCGCCACACCGCGGGTCTCCGGGCAAGATGGCCTTGCAGCCCTGGCGCTCGCGCTCGACATTAACGCCGCCATCGCTGCGCACGCTCAAAGAGCAGGCCTCGACCGTTTCTGATTTCTTGTTCCCTCAGTCTGGCCTTTACTCCAGCTTCGTCACGGGCGTGCCTTCTGGAATCTTTATCTCGAACTGATCGTCGGTCAGCGTTAGATTCACATTGACCTTCTGCACCGTAATCGCGATCTGATACTCCTCCAGCGGCCGCTTGATCGTGATCGTCCCCGGAAAGCTCCGCGGCCCGAACTCCTGCATTGGCCCATAGATCGCCTGCGTCTGGATCTCGCCCTTCGGGTCGTAGATATCTTCCTGCACCGTGTGCAGATCGATGCGGCTGAAGTGAATGACGCGCTGCGGAAGGAGCTCCTGGCTGTGGCCCTTCCGGCGAACTACCGTCAGGTCATACTCCGGATAAATCATCAGCTGCTTCGATTTCGGATCGAGCTTGGTTTCCGTGTCAGTGGTCAGCGTCACCAGGTCATCCGGCTGGATGCAGTTGATCAGCAGCGAGTCGAAAAAGATCTTTGGCCTCAGATTCTCCAGCGGATTCGCCGACTCCTTCGCCACCGTATTCGAGCCCTCGATCACATGGTCGTGAGGATAATAAATAAGCAGTTTGAAATTATTTCCGTCACTCGCCATGTCGAAGGCCCGGGTGCGCAATATCGGCGCCAGCCCGATGACTCGCACCGCTTCGGGCTTACGCAGCAGAATATATCCGCTGAGGGATGTGTAAGTTTTCTCTTTGCCCTTGCGCGGCCCGCCCTCGGTCGCCTGAAACTCCACCGTCGCGCTCAGCGAGTTGATCGCCTGGCACTGGTTGTTCACCGCCTGCACCAGCTCCTCGGCGGTCGCGGTCATCACCACGCTCGGCATCTTCGCCTGTTTAACGGTGCGCGTGTGCACAAAGCAGCCGCTCAGCACAGGCAGCAACAGCATTAGCACCGTCTTGTACTCGCGTCTCCGCATCAACTGAATCGGTACACCCAGGTACGAAACTGCGAGTATAACGTTTCCATCAACGCGATCCCGCCTCACGCAGCGACTTCCGGTATTCCTGCACATTGCGCGCATGCTCTTCCAGCGTCGTCGAAAATCGCGATTTACCCGAAGGATTGGCACTCGCGGCCACAAAATACAGATAGTCGGTCTGCGCCGGATTCATCGCCGCCTTCAGCGACGCCATCCCTGGGTTGCAGATCGGTCCCGGCGGCAGCCCCGCAAAGCGATACGTGTTGTAGGGCGAATCTGCCTGTAAGTCTGAAGCATAGATGGTCCCACGATACCGCCCATCGAGCAAAGCCGCATAAATCACGGAAGGATCTGTCGCCAGCGGCATTTCTTTTGCCAGCCTGTTCTCGAAGACGCTGGCCACCAGAGGCCGCTCTGCATCCACAGGAGTCTCCCGCTCCACCAGCGACGCCACAGTCACCACGTGATGATAATTAGCCCGCAGGCCCAGCTCGTCTGCCGCTTGCCGAAACCGCTTCACCATCGCGGTCAGCATCTGCCCTGTAGTTGCCCGTCTCGCAAAATGGTACGTATCCGGGAATAGATATCCTTCTAGGGTTGTCGCTCCCGGATCGAGATCAGCGATCAGGTACACATCTATGCGCGCGCCCGCCAGAAATTTTTCCTTCGTCCCCAGCTTCGCTGACTCGATCCTCTGCGCGACGTCGAACAGGTTCGATCCCTCGGGAATGGTCACGCTCAGCGTGTAGACATCCCCGCGCTCCAGGCGGTCATACACCTCAGACATCTTCACCGGATGATCGAAGCGGTACTCGCCGGCCTTCAACGTTCCGCCCTTCGCCAGGCGAGCCGCTTCGAACGCATATTTGCTCCGGATGAGCCCCTGCTGCTTCAACTCCGCGGCAATCTGCATGGTCGGTGTTCCGGGCAGAATCTCCACAAAGGTTTCCCTGTCTGGGCCCGTCGGGGCCAGCACCACATAAGTTGCCCACACGATCGAGCCCAGAACCAGCAGAAAAATAAGACGCCGCACTAATATTTTGACCTTTATCTTGGATTCCTTCCTTCATTTTATGATGCTGTCTTTTTCCACGCCCTTCGAGCAGCCTGAGCTGGCGCGGCAAACCTCTTGCCGGGGTTCGGCCGCCTCACGGTTGGTATAGATTGACCGTGTGTACCATTCTTGAATGGACGACTTGTCACGGGCTGCGGCCCCTCGCTTCATGGGCCTCGACGTGGGAGACCGCCGCATTGGTGTGGCCGTGTCCGACTCGCTCGGGCTGACCGCCCAGCCCGTCCTCACTCTCGTCCGCACCAACCGCAGGCAGGACCTCAAATCCCTGAAGCGCCTCATCCGCAAATATGGCTGCAGCGGGATCATCGTCGGCAATCCCCTCTACATGTCGGGGGATCAGAGTCCTCAGGCCGCCAAGGCCCAGGCTTTCGCGCAGACCTTGCGTGACGAAACCGAGCTCCCCGTCCACCTCTGGGACGAGCGTCTCACCACAACGGAAGCCCATCGCCACTTGCACGCCTCTGGACGCCCCGGTTCCGAACACCGCGCCGTCGTCGACCAGGTCGCCGCCGTCCTCATCCTGCAAAACTTCCTCGACGGCCGCCGAGGGTCCGGGCGGCTATGAACCGGGCAGCCGATAAAGCCAAAGTGCGGTTGGCGAAGTTCATCTGGCAAATTCCTGTGCGAGCCGGCGCATGAACTCGAATACCCCAACTCCTCTGCCGCCTTCACTCGCTGCCGCTCTTTAGCCACCCGGTTCTCAGGTGTCCGCGCCTTAGCTGCCCCTTCTTAGCTATAATGATGTTTTGCGGTTTAATTCCGGCTCAGTCGTTGTCAGATACGGCTCATGCCCAATGAGCCGCGACGGATCGTTCCCATGCCAGAACACATCAAAAGCAAACTCCTGGAAGAAATTCGCCAGCTTGAACACGAACTCAAACACGAACTCCCGGCAGAGATCAAGAAAGCGGTAGCCCTTGGCGACCTCAGCGAGAACGCTGAGTACCACATGGCCAAGCAGCGTCAGGAGTTCGTCAACGCGCGCCTCGGTCAGCTCAAGTCGCGTATGGCTGAACTCGCGCTCGTGAACCTCTCCAACATCCCCAGGGACCGCGTGGCCTTTGGGTCAACGGTCGTCGTCTACGACACCACCAAGGACGAAGAGATCGAGTACAAGCTCGTTACCAGCGAAGAGTCCGACGTTAAGCTGGGTCTCATCTCGACCACCTCGCCCATTGGGCGCGGCCTCATCGGCAAGCAAGTGGGAGATATGGCCGTCGTCGTCACCCCCAACGGGAAACGCGAGCTTGAAGTCCTCAAGCTAACCACCATTCACGACGAAGCGGAATAGCAGTTTCATGACGACCCCAACGGGATCCCCGAACAGATCATGGACCAGTGCTTTTGGCCGTGCCTGTGGAGTCCTCCTCCAGGCAATCGTCAACGGCCTCGCGCTGACGCGCATCTCGCCGAATATCCTCACTTTCCTCGGATTAGTCATCAACACCGCGGCCGCCGTGCTCTTCGGGTTCGCCAACGAGCACAATTACGTCCGCATGTTCCTCTACGCCGGGCTGGTGATCATTGGAGCCGGTATCTTTGACATGGTCGACGGCCGCGTCGCCCGGCAGACAGATCAAGTCACGGTCTTCGGTGCCTTCTTCGACTCCGTCATCGACCGCTACTCCGACGTCGTCCTCTTCTTCGGACTTCTCGTCTTCTACGCGCGCGGCAACCGCCTCTTTTATGTCTTCCTCGCCGCTTTCGTCATGATCACTTCGCTTATGGTCAGCTACACCCGCGCTCGCGCAGAAGCGTTGATCGGCAAGTGCAAAGTGGGCTTTATGGAGCGTCCCGAGCGCATCGTGCTCATCATCCTGGGCGCGCTCTTCAACCGTTGGGGCGTCATGGCTCCCGTGCTCTGGGTTCTCGCCATCCTCTCTACGATCACCGTGATTCACCGCATCCGCTATACCTACCAGATGACGAAACACCTCGCGCCCCTCCGCAGCGATGAGCCCATCCCGGTTCGCAATCTGCCGCACGAAGTGAGACCCGATTTGCCTCCGGCCCCCAGCGCTCCCGGCGTCTGATCGAACGTCTACCGCCCTTGCCGTGCTCAGACACCAAAACCGTTCTTGCATACAATGAAGCAGAGAGAGAGAGAAACGAATGCCGCATACCGTCTTTTGCACCCGTTATAAGCAGGAAATGGAAGGCCTCGAAGAGCCGCCCTTTGACAGTGACTTTGGCCAGAAGATCTACAAGAACGTCTCGAAGAAAGCCTGGGGCGAATGGCTGGAGCATCAGAAGATGCTCCTCAACGAGTACCGCCTTCAACCTTGGACCCCGCAGGCCCAGGAATTCCTCGTCGAACAGATGACCCAGTACTTCTTCGGCGAAGGTGCTAACCTGCCCAAGGAATACGTTCCACCCAGCCATTGATTTTGGAATTTGCGCCACGGGTGCGTGCTGCCGGGCGCGCTCTCCTGTAAACTAAAACCTGCAAAACCCCTGTAGTCGTCGGGACGTGGCTCAGCCTGGTAGAGCACTCGCTTGGGGTGCGAGGGGTCGGCAGTTCAAATCTGCCCGTCCCGACCATTTAAGTCAATAATTTGCGGGCTCACTTCCAGTTTTTCTTTCGTTAACTGTGGGGGCCTTTGTGGGGACTCCAATGCATTTCCCACATTCTCAGGGGTTCCCACGCTCGCCGAGGCGTTGGCAGCCAAGCGGCTACCTCTACATACGCCCACCCAAGATGCGGTCGATCTGCCGAAGATGGTTCAAGTCGTGTGCCGCTTCCAAGCGGACGAACTCCTCGACCGTTTGCCGTCCGCGTACCTCGTGGACTCCATAGCACTCCACCCACCGTGCGCGCGGGAC